>Ga0210385_10000037_pt1 | contig 199716 bp, 178 predicted proteins | sample IncBWH26OmetaG_FD_160107 | JGI IMG/M metagenome (GOLD analysis project Ga0210385, IMG submission 160107) | Forest soil microbial communities from Barre Woods Harvard Forest LTER site, Petersham, Massachusetts, United States - Inc-BW-H-26-O ...
TGTTCGGCTTTCTCAAGCTGTTGCAGAGCGCGCGCCGCCACGGCTCGCTGATCCAGGCCGGCGAATAAGCCGCCCTTGCCGAGAGTGTGTGCCATGTGCGGCGCGAATGGCCGCAACGCGTTGGCCATCATACGTAACGGAAATGGCAATCATTGCGGTTACCTTGACGACATGACATACCATCGTCACAATGCTGCACTGCAGCAAGCCGGGCAAAGGTCATCAATGGCGATCGGGGAGTTTGGCGGCGCGCCTGCCGTGCCAGGCGACAGCAGCTCTTTGCTGTCCGCCGCGCCGATGTATTGGTTCTACGAGATGAGCCACGCGGCGCTCAATCCGGCACGCGCTTGGGCCGACGCCACGCGGCTGTTCTACAAGAACCCGGTCAATCCGCTGTCCTTCACCACCTTTGGCAAAACCGTGGCCGCGGCCGCTGAATTGTTCGAGCGCTCGACGCGCCGCTACGGCCGGCCGGAATGGCGCATCACCTCGACGCTGGTCGGCGGCGAGCGCGTGCCGGTGCAGGTCTCGACGGTGTGGGAGCGGCCGTTCTGCAAGCTCGTCCATTTCGAGCGCATCTTCCAGCATCAGCCGCGCCGGCCGCAGCCGCGGCTGCTCATCGTCGCGCCGATGTCGGGTCACTTCGCCACGCTGTTGCGCGGCACGGTCGAGGCGTTCCTGCCCAATCACGACGTCTATGTCACCGATTGGGTCGATGCCCGCATGGTGCCGCTGGCGGAAGGCCGTTTCGATCTCGACGATTATATCGACTACGTGATCTCGATCCTGCATGCGCTGCGCGGCGACATCCACGTTATCGCGGTGTGCCAGCCGGCGGTTCCGGTGATGGCTGCGGTCGCGCTGATGGAAGCCGACGACGATCCCTATGTGCCGGTGTCCATGATCTTGATGGGCGGTCCGATCGACACGCGCGTCAATCCGACCGGGGTCAACAAGCTTGCCGAACAGCGCGGCACCGACTGGTTCCACAGCCACGTCATCACCAAGGTGCCGTTTCCCAATCCGGGTTTTATGCGCGATGTCTATCCGGGCTTCCTGCAGCTCAACGGCTTTGTCAGCATGAATCTCGAGCGCCACATCGAGGCGCACAAGCAGTTGTTCCTCAATCTGGTCAAGGCCGACGGCGATTCCGCGGGCAAGCACAAGGAATTCTACGACGAATATCTCGCCGTGATGGATCTCGCCGCCGAATATTATCTGCAGACCGTCGATACCGTGTTCGTCCGCCACGCTTTGCCCAAGGGCGAGATGACCCATCGCGGGCGGCCGGTCGACCTCGCCAAGATCAAGCGTGTCGCGCTGCTCACCATCGAAGGCGAGCACGACGATATTTCCGGCGTCGGCCAGACCGAGGCGGCGCATGGTCTGTGCGTCAACATCCCGCCCGACCGCAAGGCGCATTACTTGCAGCCGGCCGTCGGGCATTACGGCGTGTTCAACGGCTCACGCTTTCGCGCCGAGATCGCCCCGCGCATCGCCGATTTCATCCTGTCGATGGGCCATATGGCGCGCGGCGCGCACAACGGCGCCGCCAAGCGGCGCGCCCAGAACGGCGCGGCGCTGCAACAGGCTTGATCGCCGCGCTGGCTGCGGCCTTCGCGCGCTGCACCGAATCGTGGCAGTATTCGCGTCGGTTCGAGCCTGGATGCTCCACCATGCCGCTGCGTGCGCTGCTTTATCGTCGCCCGAGTGAGCCGCGGACGATCGAGATCGTCTTCGACAGATCCGCCTATCTCGTGCAGCTGCGCCGGCATCGGCAAGCGCGGCGCTATACGTTGCGCATCCAGGCGACAACGCGCGAGGTCATTCTCACCATTCCGCCGCGCGGCACACTGAAGGAGGCGGGCGAGTTCGCGCAAAAGCACGGCGGCTGGATTGCGGCGCGGCTCGGGCGGCTGCCGGAAGCGGCGCCGTTCGCCGACGGCGCCGTGGTGCCGCTGCGCGGCGTGCCGCACCGCATCGCGCACCGCCCCGGCGTGCGCGGCACCGTCTGGACGCAGACCGATACCAGCGGCGAACTGCTTTTGTGCGTTGCCGGCAATTCACCGCATATCGACCGGCGCGTCGGCGATTTCCTCCGCCGCGAGGCCAGGCGCGAGCTTGAAACCGCGAGCTTGAAATTTGCCGCAAGCCTCGGCGTCGCCGTCAAGCGGATCACCGTGCGCGATCAATCGAGCCGCTGGGGCTCGTGCTCGACCACAGGCCTGCTGTCGTTCTCCTGGCGCCTCATTCTGGCGCCTGGCCATGTGCTCGATTACCTTGCCGCGCACGAAGTGGCGCATCTCGTCGAGATGAACCATTCGGCGCGGTTCTGGCGGCTGGTGCAGCGGCTTTGCCCGGATCACGACCGCGCCAAGACCTGGCTCGACGCCCACGGCGCCGATCTGCATCGCTACGGCCTGCCCCAGCCCGGGCGCTAGCCCGGCCTGCACAATGCCGGGCACGAGCCGCATTCGTTAAAAGCGATCATCGCGCGCGGTTGGTCGTCGCCGTCACCACCGGCGTGATCGATCCGTGTACATCGAATGAGAGCTTGGTCGCCACCAGGACCAATGTCGCGGCCAGCAGCAGGCGAAGCGCCTTCTCCGGCACGTGCGCGACGGTATAGCTGCCGATCAGGATGCCCGGCACCGATCCGAGCAGCAGCGGAATCAACAGATCGAGATTGATCGAGCCGAGCCACCAATGGCCGATGCCGGCGGCAAGCGTCAGCGGCACGGCGTGGGCGATATCGGAGCCGACGATCCGCGCCGTCGGCAGCTGCGGATAAAGCAGGATCAGGGCGGTGACGCCGATGGCGCCGGCGCCGACCGACGAGATCGACACCAGCACGCCGAGCACGGCGCCGACAATGATGGTTAGCGTCGCGATCCGCTGCGGTGGCAGCGCGCCGACCCGGGCCGCGTAGCGGCTAACGAGCCGGTCGCGAAACACCAGCATCAGCGCGGTGGCAAACAGCGCCAGCGTCAGCACCCCGGCGATGAGCTCGCGCGCCGCCGCGCCATTGATGTTGATGTGGCTCAGCGCCCAGATGGTCAGGACCGTCATCGGCACGCTGCCGGCGGCGAGGCGCCGCACCACGCGCCAATCGACGGTCCGATTGTAGCCGTGCACCAGGCTGCCGGCGGTCTTGGTCGCCGCGGCGTAAAGCAGGTCGGTGCCGACCGCGGTCGCCGGATGAACGCCGAACAGCACGATCAGGATCGGCGTCATCAACGAACCGCCGCCGACACCGGTCAAACCCACCAGCATGCCGACGGCGAAGCCGGCCACCGTATAAAACGGCTGCAGCGACTGGATCGCGTTCATGCCGTGATCTCGCAACGGTCCGTAATAACCGCAATCATTGCCATGCCGTTTGGGCCGACGACGTCCGCATTTTCGAAGTTATGAGCGCCCGTGCACGCATCACCCAATCGTGGCCCAAAACCGATAAGCGCTGCAAGATCGGTTGGTTCCGCACGGGAAATGAAATTCTTCCGCGCTGGAGCAATTGAGTAAAATCGCGCTGGGTTTGTGACATCTGCATGTCACGTATGCGAGGTAGTCCTAACGCAATGTCGCGTGGCTGAAAAAATCCGAGTGTTGATGGATTTGTTGTTTGCAAGCGGCGCGTTTTGACGCAGCGGATTACACTAAACCGTGATCCGCATTGCATCTGCAGACCCTGCTCCTATCTGCCGACCATTAGGCCAACCGGGCGGCTCCCCCATCCCCCCGACACCCCGCCGTCCGGCCCCATAAGCCTAAGTATTGAGGCAACACCCTAGAACCCCAAGCGCGTACTCTGCTTGGGGTTCTTTTTTATGGCAGTCGCGGCGCCTGTGGGTAAGCCGTTGCCGGCCTTCAATTCTTGACCAGGTCGCCGAGCAGGCTCGCGGCCACCGCGAGTTTCGACAGCGTCAGCCCGGACGTGGCGATCTCGTGGATCGCCAGCCGGATGCGCTCGACCTCGTCGTGGCGCGGCTTAACCCAGGCCGCCACCGCGGCGGCTCCTGCCGCGTCGGGGGTGCCGTTGCCGACCATGGCCGCGGCAAGCCGGCGCTCGGCTTCCCCGATCGAATCCCGCGCCCGGTCGAGCGCCAGCCGGTCGAAATAATCCGCGATCGGAATATTGCTCGCGGCGCTGGTGATGCGATCGAGCCGGAAGAACGCGCCGGCGGCGAAATAGGTCGCGGCCACTTCGCCGATGGCCTTGCCGGTGCGGTCGGCGACCAGGACGATATCGGGCGCGGCCGTGAGCGACGGCAGATTGGACAAACGCCCGGCAAGATCCTCCGGCACGCCGGCCTCGATGAGCTTGGCTTTTCGCGTCGAACGCGCGCTCAAATCGTCCTCGGACAGCGCGCCGTCGAGCGCGGCTTCGACGGCGGCGATGCCGTCGCGGTAATGCGTAACGACCTCGGCCAGTCCTTTGGACAGATCGACATTGCGCAGGAACCAGATGATGCGGTCGAGCAGCAGGTCCTGCACCGCCGCGTAAAGCTCGAGCTGCAGCTTTCCCGGAATTCGATTGTCGAGCCCGTCGATCGCCGTGTTGAGCGCGGTCATGCCAAAACTGTCGCGCACGGCGGCGAAGGCCGCGGCGATGGCCGCGGGCGCGGCACCGGTCTGGTCGGCAATGCGCACGATCAGCGACGGGCCGCCGCGGTTGATCATCGAATTGCCGAGCTGGGTGGCGATGATCTCGCGGCGCAGGCGATGATGTTCGAGCGCGTCGGGAAAGCGTTCGGCGATCGCCTTGGGGAAATAGCGGCCGAGCTCGCGGGCCAGATAGGGATCGTCGGGCACTGCGGATTCCAGCAAATCTTCGTCCAGCGTCAGCTTGGCGTAGGCGAGCAGCACCGCAAGCTCCGGCCGGGTGAACGGTTCCGCGCGGCGGCGCCGCTCGGCAAGCTGCGCGTCGTCGGGCAAATACTCGACTGCGCGGTCCAAGTGGCCGCGCTTCTCCAGCGTCTGGATCAGGCGCTGCTCGAATCCGAAAGCCTCCATGCCGCGCCGCTCCGCGAGCGACAGCGCCAACGGCTGCAGATAATTGTTGCGCAGCACCAGCGCCGCGACGTCGTCGGTCATTTCGGCAAGCAGCGCGTTGCGCCCGTCCATGGTCAGCCGGCCGTCGCGCAGCGGCAGGCTGAGCGCGATCTTGAGATTGACCTCCATGTCGGAGGTGTTGACGCCGGCCGAATTGTCGATGGCGTCGGTGTTCAGCCGGATGCCGCGCAGCGCCGCCTCGATGCGGCCGCGTTGCGTCATGCCGAGATTGGCGCCCTCGCCGATCACCTTGCAGCGCAGATCTTTGCCAAAGACGCGAACGGCATCGTTGGCGCGGTCGCCGACCGCCTCGTCGCTTTCGTCGGCGGCGCGGATATAGGTACCGATGCCACCGAAGAAAATCAGGTCGACCTGCGCTTTGAGGACGGCGCGGATCAAGTCCTGCGGCGTCAGCCGTTCGCCGACGCCGAACAGCTTTTGCGCCTCGGCGGACAGCCTGATCTCCTTGGCCGAGCGCGGATAGATGCCGCCGCCCTTGGAGATCAGCGCCTTGTCGAAATCCTGCCAGCTCGAACGCGGCAGATCGAACAGGCGCTGGCGTTCGGCGAAGGTGCGCTCCGCATCAGGGTCGGGATCGATGAAGATGTCGCGGTGATCGAAGGCGGCGACCAGCTTGGTCGTTTTCTCGCGCAATAGGCCGTTGCCGAACACGTCGCCCGACATGTCGCCGACGCCGACCACCGTGAACGGCGTCGTGGCGAGGTTGATATCCATCTCGCGGAAATGGCGCTTGACCGATTCCCAGGCGCCGCGCGCGGTGATGCCGATCTTCTTGTGGTCGTATCCGGCCGAGCCGCCGGAGGCGAAGGCGTCGCCCAACCAGAAGTCATGGGCGATGGCGATGTCGTTGGCGATGTCGGAGAACGTCGCGGTGCCTTTGTCGGCGGCGACGACCAGATAGGGATCGTCGCCTTCTTTGCGCAGGACGTCGAGCGGCGGCACGACGCCGGCCGTGCCGGGCCGGATGTTGTCGGTGATGTCGAGCAGCGTCGACATGAAGATCTTGTAGGTGGCGATGCCTTCCGCCTGGACGGCTTCGCGGGTGCCGCCGGCCGGCAGATATTTCGGCACGAAACCGCCCTTGGCGCCGACCGGGATGATCACGGCGTTCTTGACGTTCTGCGCTTTGACCAGGCCCAAGACTTCGGTGCGGAAATCCTGCGGCCGATCGGACCAGCGGATGCCGCCGCGCGCCACCTTGCCGAAGCGCAAATGCACGGCCTCGAAGCGCGGCGAATAAACGAAAATCTCGTAGAGCGGCCGCGGCAACGGCATATCGTCGACCTTGCGGCTTGAAAACTCAATCGCGATGACGTCCTTGGGACGGCCGTCACGGCCGAGCTGATAAAAGTTGGTGCGGATCGCCGCCTGCGCCGCGTTGACGAAGTGACGCAGGATGCGATCCTCGTCCAAGCTTTCGACCGCCTGCAACGCGGTCTCGATCGCGGCAACGATCTCGGCCTCGCGCGCCGCGCGTTCCTCGTTCAACGCCGGCAGATGCGGATTGAACCGGGTGTCGAACAGGGTCACGATCTGCGCGGCGATGGCCGCGTGCTTGCGCAGCGTCGCCCACATGTAATCTTGCGAATAGGGCACGCGAATCTGGCGCAGGAAGCGCGAGATGGTGCGGATCAACGCGACGTCGCGCCAGCCGAGCCCGGTCAAGAGCACCAGCGCGTTATAGCCGTCGCTTTCGGCCCGCTTGCCCATGACGACGAGGAAACAGGCTTCCAGGCGCTGCTCGAGCGCGGCAAGGTCGATCGGCTCCTCCGACGCGCTTTCAAGCTCCATGTCGTGGAACCAGACTTCCGCCGCGCCCTCGGGCTTGACGTGATAGGTGCGCTCGTCGACGACGCGGAAGCCCATGTCTTCGAGCACCGGCACCCGCTCGGACAGCGAAATCGGCCGGCTTTGGCTGAAGACTTTCAGTCCCGCGCGCGCTGAGCTCGCACCGCCCGGGCGGTAGAAGTCGACACCGAGCGGCCGCTCCTGAGTGAGCGACTCGACCACGCGAATGTCGCCCACGGCGATCGCCGGCGCATAGACCTCGCGATAATCGATCGGGAATGCCTCGCGGTAGCGCGCCGACAGCGTGCGCGCCTTGCCCGGCTCGTAAGCGCCGGCCAGCGCCTCGTCTAAGCCGTCGATCCAGCTGCGCACGATTGTCTCGACCGCGCGGTCGAGCGTGGCGCGATCGGGATCCGGCGCTTCGCCCTCGGAACGGCCGATGATGAAGTGCACGCGCACCAGCGGACCTTCGGTAAAGAACGGATAGAAGGCACGCACCTGGCCATTGAATGCCGTGGCGAGATGATCGCCGATCAGCGCCCTGATCGCGCTGTCGTAGCGCTCGCGCGGAACGTAAACGAGCACCGAGACAAAGCGGTCGAAGCGGTCGCGCCGCGGCAATACGCGCACGCGCGGACGCTCGTCGAGATGAAGAATGGCCAGCGCGAACTGATAGAGCAGGTCCTCGTCGATCTGGAACAGCTCGTCGCGCGGATAGGTCTCCAGCACGTTGACCAGCGCCTTGCCGGAATGGCTCGACGGCTCGAAGCCGGCGCGGCGGATGATGTCGTCGGCCTTGCGCCGCAGATAGGGAATGGCACGCACCGAGCGCGTATAGGCGGTCGAGGTGAACAAGCCGCAGAGGCGGAATTCGCCAATGAGCTTGCCCTGCCGGTCGAAACGCTTGACGCCGATATAGTCCATGTCGACGCGGCGATGCACCGGCGAGCGCAAGGTCGATTTGGTGATGACGAGGAGCCGGGGCTGCTCCAGGAACGCCCGGATTTCCGGCGTGATAACCAGCGGCTGGTTCCAGCGCTGCAACGGCCGCACATCGCGCGAGCGCAACAGCCCAAGCCCGGTCTCGAACATCGGTTCGAGCACGTCGGTGTTGCCGATGAAGGCGTAATCGCGTGCGCCCAGCAGCGTGAAATTATCCGCCGCGAGCCATTCCAGGAATTGCACGCCTTCGGCAATTTCGCCGGCGTCGAGCGGCGGTGGATTGGCGCGCAACTCGGCGATGACCGCGCGCAGCCAGTCCAGCATCGGCCGCCAATCCTGCACGGCGACGCGAACCTGGGCGAGGATGTCTTCGAGCGCGCGCACGATTTCGGCGCGCCGCGCCGCCTCGGCGACGCCTTCGACGTGAATGTGGATGAAGCTTTCGTGCCGGCCACCGTCTTTCGCGACGCCTTTGAAGGCCGTCAGCGTTCCCGTAGAGTCTCGCTCCACGGCGAACACCGGATGGACCAGGAGGCGGATGTCGAGTCCGCGCTGATTGAGCTCGCTGACCACCGAATCAAGCAGAAACGGCATGTCGTCATTGATGATGTCGAGCACCGCCACGGTGCGCGTCGCCGGTGCCGGCGCGAAGCTGATCTTGGGCGCGCCGGCCTTGCGCGCGGCGAAGAGCGACCACGATCGCTCGGCAATGGCGGCAAGCTCATCGGGCCCGTAGCGCTGTAAATCGTCGGGCACCGCAGAGCCGAGCAATTCGGCAAGGAAGGTGTCAGGGATATCGTTCCTGCGCTGCGCCAGCACCGCGGCGGCCGCGCCGATGAGCGCCTGCCCGGTACCGTCATCGGCGTTAAGGGGAAAATCCTGGACGTTCATGCTCCCGTCCCGGCTGGTCAGCGCGGTCGGCTCCGATAATACTGGCACACTATGCGCATCCGCCATCGCCGCCGTTGTAAAGATGGCATGCGGCAAGGGCGTTTCACAGGGGACGAAGATGGCCAAGCAGCGAAGCAAAACCGACCAGGCCAAAGCCAAGGCGAAACCGCGCCCCAGCGCCGCGGCCGGCGACGACACCAAGATCACCGCGCTCACGCTCGAGCCGGCAACCCTGTCGCCGGACATGGCCGCCTATTTCGCCAAATGCCAGGAAAAGCTCGGCTTCGTGCCCAATGTGCTCAAGGCCTATGGCTTCGACATGGCGAAGCTCACCGCCTTCGTCGGCATGTACAACGACCTGATGCTGGCGCCGTCCGGCTTGAGCAAGCTCGAGCGCGAGATGATCGCGGTCGCGGTGTCGTCGCACAACCGCTGCTACTATTGCCTGGTTGCCCATGGCGCCGCGGTGCGGCAACTGTCCGGCGATCCGGTGCTGGGCGAATTGATGGCGATGAATTTTCGCGCGGCGCGCTTGTCCAAGCGCGAGCGCGCCATGCTCGACTTTGCCGCAAAACTCACCGCCGAGCCGTGGCTGGTCGAGGAGGAAGACCGCGCCGCCCTGCGCCACTCAGGCTTCAGCGACCACGATATCTGGGACATCGCCGCCGTCGCCGGCTTCTTCAACATGACGAACCGCGTGGCTTCCGCCACCGATATGCGACCGAACAGCGTCTATCACGGCCAGAGCCGGTGAGATTTTTCAGCGGACGCGGCGACGGCATCTCGCTATCATGGCAGTCGTGAATCGGAATCTTGGGGGCTTACGATGCACGCGAATTTTCGACGAGACGTCACAATTGCGGCTTTGGCCGTCCTGCTGACGACGACCGTTGCGGCCGCGCAGCCGGCAAGGCTGCCGCCGAGCGAAATCCAGACCACGTTCTTCAACGGTCAGCCATTCACGGCGTCGACGCTGTCGAACGTCAAATACAAGATGACGTTCCTGGCCGACGGCAAGATGAAGCGCGAGCCGATCGGCGGGGGCAACAAGGGCGAAGGCACCTGGAAGCTGTCGAAGGACGGTTTTTGCACCACCTGGGGCGGCGCCACCATGGCCAATTGCTTCACCTTGGTGAATGCCGGCGCCAACAAATGGTCGGTGATGAAGGGCTCGACCATTCAGGCGATCTGGACCAAGTGAAAGACGCTTCCTCAAACATGCGCTGAAAGATCGTGGATGGTCGGCGCTTCGCCCGACAGCGGGTTCGCCGGATCCCACCCGTAGCGCAGCGTCTCGAAGCGCATGGCGCGGGCATCAAGCATGACCAGGCGCCCGACCAAGCCCTCGCCGAAGCCGACGATCTCGCGGATGACCTCCAGCGCCATCATCGAACCGACGACGCCGGCAAGCGCGCCAAGAACGCCGGCCTCGGCGCAGGCCGGAACGGTGCCGGGCGGCGGCGGCTCCGGGAACAGGCAGCGATAGGTCGGATTGGGCTTGCCGTCGGCGCCGCGTTCGTAAGCGCGGATCGTGGTCAGCGTACCGTCGAAAGTGCCGAGCGCCGCCGTGACCAGCGGCTTCTTGGCGAAGTAACAAGCATCGGCGACCAGATAGCGGGTGGCGAAATTATCGGAACCGTCGGCGATGATGTTGTAGCGGCCGACCAGATCGAGCGCGTTCTGCGCGGTCAGCCGAAAACCGTGCGGCTCCACGGCGACGTGGGGATTGAGCCGCTGGATCTCCTCCTTGGCGGTTTCGACTTTCGGCCGGCCGACATCGGGCGTGGCGTGAATAATCTGTCGTTGCAGGTTCGACAGCGAAACCACGTCGTCGTCGATCACGCCCAGCGTGCCGACGCCGGCGGCGGCGAGATACATCAGCGCCGGCGCGCCGAGCCCGCCGGCGCCGATCACCAACACGCGGGCGCGGCCGAGCGCGGCCTGTCCCGGCCCGCCTACTTCGTGCAGCACGATGTGGCGTGCGTAACGTTCAAGTTCTTCCGCGCTCAGCATGGCGACACCATAGACCGGAATGGCACGGCGGACGACCGGCTTGGGCGTAGCATCAGGTTTGTCTGAAAGGCCGCCATGCGACAACGCGGAATGTCCCGATCACCAACGCCGCATTGCGTCGTCCCACCGTTGCGCTACGCTGAACCACCTCGCTGGGTGCGACGATGGTAATCAGAAAAGCCGGCCTCCTTCTCGGCCTGCTGGCGGCGGCAGCCCTGCCGCTGCTCGCGGTGCCGTCGGCGGCGAAGACGGCGGCAAAAACGGCCGAGAAAACGACCGCGAAAAAACCCGCCGTCGCCGCAAAACCGGCAACAGACGATCCCGATTCTGCGGTCGACACCATAAGTCCGCCTTCGCAAGGCGCGCTGGCGGCGGCGGGATGGCGCATCATCGATGACCTGGTCACGGGCGCGCGGCTCGGCCTGCCCAGCGCGCTGGTGCCGAAAACCGCACCAACCCGCATGGGCAGTCGCTGGACGTCGCGAGGGGGTCAAATCGATATCGAGACCTTTCACCTGCACGAGGGCGCGCTGCCGGCTTTGTTCGACGACGAAAAGAAAGTACGCCGTCGCACCGTCGAGCATTCGACGCTCACGGCCGACTCCTTCGTCATGTCGGGAATGCAGGGCCTCAAACGCTTCATCGTCCGCGTCCAGTCGAACGGCGGCGAGCTGCGCGGCGTCACCATTCTGTTCGATCAAGCCATCGAAGGCGTCATGGCGCCGATCGCCGCGACAATGGCCAATACCTACCAGGGCTTTCCCGATCCGAGCGCCGCAGCGCCGCCGGGCTTGCGGCGCAGCGTCGACTACGGCACCGCCGTCGTGGTGTCCGGCCAAGGGCATCTGATCACGTCGGCGCAAATCGCCGACGGCTGCCAGGCCATCACAATTCCGGGTTTTGGCCACGCCGAACGCATCGCCGCCGACAAGGCCAATGATATCGCGCTGCTGCGCGTTTACGGCGCGCAAGGCCTTTTGCCCGCGGCGCTGGCTGGCGACGGCGACCCGGGCGATGACCTCACGCTGGTCGGCATCGCCGATCCGCTGGCCCAGGCCGGCGGCAGCGCGGTCACGCGCGCGCCTTCGCATCGCAGCGCACAAAGTCTCGACCCGGCGCCGAGGCTTGGTTTCTCCGGCGCGGCGGCGGTCGATGCGCAGGGCCGTTTCGCCGGCATGGTGGATTTGCAGTCGACCGCGGTCGCCGGTTCGGGTGCCGTCAGTCAGGCAACGCTCATACCGGCCGAAACGCTACGTGCTTTTTTGCAAGCGCAGAACATTGCGCCTGCGAGCGGCCGCAATGTGATCGACCAATCGGTCGTGCGCGTGATCTGCGTGCGGAAATAATTGCTGTCATCGTCCGCGAAGGCGGACGATCCAGTAAACGCCGCCAATGAGGTGATTACTGGGTGCCCCGCCTTCGCGGGGCATGACATGTTATTTATTTTCGAACTTCGGCGGCCGCTTTTCGATGAAGGCGTGCATGCCTTCGCCCTGATCGACGGTGGCGAACAGCGAATGAAAGATGCGCCGCTCGAAGCGGATGCCTTCGGCCTGCGAGGTCTCGAAGGCGCGATTGACCGCCTCCTTCGCCGCCAGCACCGACGGCAGCGACATTGACGCGATGGTCTCGGCGACTTTCAGCGCCTCGTCGAGCAGACTTGCGGCCGGCACGATGCGCGCCACCAGGCCCGCGCGCTCGGCTTCCGCGGCATCCATCATCCGGCCGGTGAGGATGAGGTCCATGGCCTTGGCCTTGCCGACCGCGTGGGTGAGCCGCTGGGTGCCGCCGATGCCGGGAATGATACCGAGCTTGATCTCCGGCTGGCCGAATTTGGCGTTGTCGGCGGCGATGATGAGATCGCATTGCATGGCGAGCTCGCAGCCGCCGCCGAGCGCAAAACCCGCCACCGCGGCGACGACCGGCTTGCGCGCCGCCGCGGCCTGATGCCAGTCCGCGCAGAAATCGCCGAAGAAGGCCTCGGTGAAATCCTTGTCGGCCATCTCCTTGATGTCGGCACCGGCCGCAAAAGCTTTTTCCGAGCCGGTGATGACCATGCAGCCGATATTGGTGTCGGCATCGAACGCGGCGATGGCTTGACCGAGCTCGGCCATCAGCGCGCGGTTGAGCGCGTTGAGTGCTTGCGGGCGATTGAGCCGAATGAGGCCGACCCGGCCGCGCGTTTCGACGATGATGTTTTCGTAAGCCATGCTGGCCGCTCCCGGATGATGCAGGCCTGACCGATATTCGCGGCCACGGCCACTCTGTTATGATGACTCAACAGGGAGGGCGCCGTGAAGCCAAGTGAAATGATTGCCTATGCGGGCATTGCCGCCGGACTGATCATCGCCGCAACCATGGCCGTCGCGTTCTTGACCAAGCCGGCGCAGGCCGCCGACGATCCGCCGCTGGTGCTGGCGCGCGACGGCTTCTTCTATGTCAACGCCAAGACGACGACGGCCGATGGCAAGGACTATGTCAGTCATCAGATGTATGTCGAGGTGCGCATTCCGGCGAAGCAGACCCATCCCTACCCGATCGTCATGGTGCACGGCGGCACCATGTCGGGCACCAATTACACCGGCACTCCAGACGGTCGCGAGGGCTGGGCGCAATATTTCGTCCGCCAAGGTTATGCGGTCTATGTGGTCGACCAGCCCGGCCGGGCGCGCTCCGGCTATCTCGCCGCGGCTTACGGGCCGATGCACAATGTCGAACGCGGCAACGCGCTGTCGCGCTTCGTCGCCCAGGAAAAATTCAAGCTGTGGCCGCAGGCGGTTTTGCACACCCAGTGGCCGGGCAGCGGCGAGGCGGACGACCCGGCGACGGTGCAGCTTGCCTCAAGCCAGATGCCGGCGATCGCCGACTTTGCCTCCCAGCAATTCCTCAATCGCGATGCGCTGCTGGCGCTCTTGGAAAAAATCGGGCCATCGATCCTGCTCACCCATTCGCAAGCCGGCGCGTTTGGCTGGCCGGTGGCCGATGCGCGGCCCGATCTGGTGAAAGCGATTCTGGCGATCGAGCCGAACGGTCCGCCGTTCTACCAGGTCGAATTCAAGGGCGCGCCCGATTGGTTCAAACAAGGCACGCTGGCGCTGCCCTATGGCATCACCGCGGTACCGCTCACCTATGCGCCGCCGATCAAAGACCCTTCCGAGCTCAAGATGGTGCAGCAGGACAAGGCCGATACGCCCGACCTGGTGCGCTGCTACGCCCAAGCCGAGCCGGCGCGGCAACTGCCCAATCTGCGGAAAATGCCGATCCTCGTGCTCACGTCGGAGGCGTCCTATCACGCGCCGTATGATCACTGCACGGTGAACTATCTGCGCCAAGCCGGCGTCAAGCCGACCTACATCCGGCTCGCCGATATCGGCATCAAAGGCAACAGCCACGTCATGATGCTGGAGAAGAACAACAAGGAGATCGCCGCGGTGCTGGCGAAATGGCTGGACGAGGCGTTGCCGGCGCGGGAATAGATTACTTCTGGCAGCTCGGGCAATAAAACGTCGAGCGGCCGTTCTGCACGATGCGCTTGACGGTGCCGCCGCAGCCGAGCGTGCGGCATTTCTCGCCTTCGCGGTCGTAGACCCGGAAATTGTGCTGGAACATGCCAAGGCCGCCGTCGGTCAATTTATGATCGCGCAGCGACGAGCCGCCGGCCTTGATGGCGTCGTTGAGCACGCGCTTGATGCTCTCGACCAGACGCTCGGCGCGCTCGTTCGGCGCACCGGATTTCGTGGCGATAGTCGACGCCGGGCGCTTGGGCGACAGCCGCGCCAGATACAGCGCTTCGCAGACGTAGATATTGCCCAGCCCGGCGACGATGCGCTGATCGAGCAGCGCCGCCTTGAGGCTGGTTTTCTTGCCCTTGCAGGCCGCCGCCAACATCGTCGCGTCGAAGGCGTTGCCGAGCGGCTCCGGGCCCAGCCCACGCAACAGCGGCTCGTCGTCAAGCTTTTGCCGCGCGACGAGCTTCATCGAGCCGAAGCGGCGCGGATCGTTGAAGGTGACGATGGCGCCGGACGACATGTGAAACACCACGTGGTCGTGGGCGACGTGCTTGGAGCGCTCGTGATAATAGGCGCCCGGCGTGTTCTGGCGCTCACGCTCGAACACATGAAACGAGCCCGACATGCCGAGATGCATCACCAGCACGTCGCCCGACGACAGATCGGCGAGCAGGTATTTGGCGCGCCGGCCCAGGCCGGTCACGGTTGAGCCTTCGAGGCGCTTGGCAAAATCCTTCGGCAGCGGCCAGCGCAGATCGCCGCGGTGCACCTCGACCTTGGCGAAGCGCGCGCCCTCCATCGCCGGCTCGAGCCCCCGGCGCACCGTCTCGACCTCGGGCAGTTCAGGCATCGTTCGATCCGGCGCTGGTGGCTATATGGTTAACGTCAACACATAGCGTCGCTTGCGCCACCGCGCTATGGTTGGCTGACAGGAACATCAATGACGGCAGACACCCATTTCGGCTCGCGCCAGGTACCGCTTGCGGACAAACAGGCGTTGGTCGACGACGTGTTTCACAGCGTCGCGCCGCGCTACGACCTGATGAACGATTTGATGTCGCTCGGCCTGCACCGGGCCTGGAAGGACGCGCTGGTCACCGCGCTTGATCCGCCGAAAACCAGACCGTTCGCGCTGCTCGACATCGCCGGCGGCACCGGCGACGTGGCGTTCCGCGCTGTCGCGGCCGGCGGCGAGCGAACGCGGGCGACGGTATGCGACATCAATCCCGACATGCTGGCGGTCGGCCGCGAGCGCGCCGAAGCGCATCATCTCGGCGACGCGATCACGTTTACCGAAGGCAATGCCGAAGCGCTGCCGTTCGCCGACCGCAGTTTCGATGCCGTGGCCATCGCGTTTGGCATCCGCAACGTGCCGCGCATCGATGTGGCGCTCGCCGAGGCGTTTCGCGTGCTGAGAATTGGCGGCAAATTTCTGTGCCTCGAATTCTCCACGGTCGACGTGCCCGGTCTCGATCGGCTGTACGACTTCTACTCGTTCAACGTCATCCCGGCGCTCGGCCGCGCGGTGGCGGGCGACGCCGAGTCCTATCGCTATCTGGTGGAATCGATTCGCCGCTTTCCGCGACCCGAGCCCTTTGCCGCCATGCTGAGCGCGGCGGGCTTTCGGCGGGTTTCGTTTCAACAAATGACCGGCGGCATCGTGGCGCTGCATTGCGGCTGGCGTTTGTGATCTCCGCTCCCGCGCATCTCGTCCGTCTCGGCCGCGCCGGCTATGTGTTCGCCCGCGAGGGCGTGTTCGGCATCGTCGATCCCTCAGCCGTGCCGGTTCCGGCGCGGCCTTTTTTGCGGCTGGCGCGCCTGATCGAACGGCGAACGACCGGCGCCGCAGACACCCGCCTGTCGACGGCGCTGACCCGGCTCGGCCCGAGCTATGTCAAACTCGGCCAGTTTTTGGCGACGCGGCCGGACGTGGTCGGCGCCGCGCTCGCCAAAGATCTTGAGCGGCTGCAAGACCAGATGCCGCCGTTCCCGCAAGCTGAGGCCGAAGCGGCGGTCGCCGCCTCGTTCGGCAAGCCGCTCAAAGCGGTGTTTTCAACCTTCGGCCCGCCGGTCGCTGCCGCCTCTATCGCCCAGGTGCATCGCGCCACGGTCGAGACTGCGGACGGGCCGCGCGCGGTCGCGGTCAAAGTGTTGCGGCCCGGCGTCGAAAAGCGCTTCCACACCGATCTTGGCGCCTTCACCTTCGCCGCGCGGCACGCCGAGAATTTATCGGCCGAAGCGCGGCGGCTCCGCCTCATCGAGGTGGTCGAGACGCTGCGCCGCTCGGTGGCGCTCGAAATGGATTTTCGGCTTGAAGCGGCGGCACTCTCGGAAATGGCCGAGAATACGAAGGACGATCCGGATTTCCGCGTTCCGGCGGTGGACTGGGACCGCACCACCAAGGAAGTGCTGACCTTGGAATGGATCGACGGCACGCCGCTGTCCGACCGCGCCCGCCTTGTGGCCAAAGGTTTCGACCTGCCGAAACTCGGCCGCGTATTGATCCAGACATTCTTGCGCCACGCGCTACGCGACGGTTTCTTTCACGCCGACATGCATCCGGGAAATCTTTTTGTCGACGACGATGGCCGCCTGATCGCCGTCGACTTCGGCATCATGGGCCGATTGGGCGTCAAGGAACGCCTGTTTCTTGCCGAGATTCTGCACGGCTTCATCAACCGCGACTATCACCGCGTCGCCGAGGTGCATTTCGAAGCCGGCTATGTGCCCTCGCATCATTCGGTGGAGAATTTCGCCCAAGCGATCCGCGCCATCGGCGAGCCGATCCACAACCGCACCGCCGAAGACATTTCGATGGCCAAGCTGCTCACCTTGCTGTTCGAGGTTACCGGCCTGTTCGACATGCGCACGCGGCCGGAATTGCTGCTGCTGCAGAAAACCATGGTGGTGGTCGAAGGCGTCGGGCGCTCGCTTGATCCCAAGCTCGACATGTGGAGCACCGCGGAGCCGGTGGTGCGCGAATGGATGACGCGGCATCTCGGCCCGGCCGGCAAGCTGGAAAATGCCGCGGAGGGCGTCGGCGAATTGGGCCGTTTCGTCGCCAGCGCGCCGGGACTGTTGATCCGCGGCGCCCGCGTGCTCGATCAGCTCGACGCGATGACGCGCGACGGTCTGTTGCTGTCGCCGCAAACCATCGCCGAGTTCGACCAGGCCGAAAGCAACCGCTTCCGATGGACTTTGGCGGCGTTGTGGGCGATCGCGGCGCTGCTGCTTTGGATCGCCATCAAGGTGTTGTGACGGCAATGATTGCAATGCAATCATTGCGGTGCTAGCCTCTGATAGTCCAGAGGAAGTTCCAATGGCCAGTCTCACGGTCCGGCAGCTCGACGACAAGCTCAAGAAGCTGCTGCGGCTACGCGCGGCGCGCCATGGCCGCTCCATGGAAGACGAGGTCCGGGTCATCTTGCGCGAGGCCGGGGAACAGACCGGCCACGACATCCTCGAGCATTTCGAACCGCCATCGCGGCCGGCGCGGCAGAAGGCGCGGGCGGCGGAAGCGAACGGCAACCGCGTCCTGCTCATCATCGGCGGCGGCATCGCCGCTTATAAAGCGCTCGACCTGATCCGCCGCTTGCAGGATCGCAACGCACAAGTGCGCTGCATCCTCACCGCCGCCGCGCAGCATTTCATCACGCCGCTTGCCGCCGGTGCGTTGAGCGGCGAGCGCGTTTTCACCGACCTGTTTGATCCGCACAGCGAGTTCGACGTCGGTCATATTCGTTTGGCCCGCGACACCGATCTCATCGTCGTCGCGCCGGCGACGGCGGACCTGTTGGCCAAGATGGCGGGCGGCCACGCCGACGATCTCGCCACCGCGGTGTTGCTCGCGACCGACAAGCCGATCCTGATCGCGCCGGCGATGAATCCGCAGATGTGGGCGGCCAAGGCGACAGCGCGCAATTTTGCGCAATTGCGCGGCGACGGCGTGCACATCGTCGGGCCGAACGCCGGCGAGATGGCCGAGCGGGGTGAAGCGGGTTTGGGCCGCATGGCCGAGCCGCTCGAAATCGTCGCCGCGGTGGAAGCGATCATGCGCCGGACCGGATCGCTCACCGGCAAGCGCGTCCTGGTCACATCGGGACCGACCAACGAGCCGATCGATCCGGTGCGCTATATCGCCAACCGTTCTTCGGGCAAGCAGGGCCACGCCATTGCGGCGGCCGCCGCCGCGGCCGGCGCCGAGGTGATACTGGTGTCCGGTCCGGTCAATCTGCCCAATCCGCCGGGGCTTTCCGTCGTGAAAGTCGAAACCGCGCAGCAGATGCTCAAGGCGGTCGAGCAGGCGCTGCCGGCCGATGTCGCGGTGTTTGCAGCGGCAGTTGCCGACTGGCGCGCGGAGCGACCGAGCGACAACAAGATCAAGAAGCAGCCGGGCAAAACGCCGACGCTTGAGCTGACGGAAAATCCCGACATCCTCTCCACCATCGCACACCGGAATTCCGACCGGCCGCAACTCGTCATCGGCTTTGCCGCCGAGACCGACAACGTCATCGCCAATGCCAAGGCCAAACTCGCCAAAAAAGGCTGCGACTGGATTTTGGCCAATGACGTTTCGCCCGCGACCGGCATCATGGGCGGCGACGTCAACACCATTCATCTGATTACCGCGGCCGGCGTCGAATCCTGGCCGCCGCAATCGAAGGACGACGTCGCGCGCGCCCTGATCGCGCGGATCGGCGCGGCGCTCGCGGAGACCAAACGGTGAGCAACCAAACGCCCATCGAGGTAGGCATCGTTCGGCTGCCGCACGCGCGCGACCTGCCGTTGCCGCAATATCAAAGCGCGCTCGCCGCCGGCCTCGATCTCCTCGCAGCGGTGCCGGCCGACGCGGCGGTCGACATTCCGCCCGGCGGCCGCGCCGTGATCCCGACGGGCATCGCGATCGCTTTGCCGCCCGGCAGCGAAGGCCAGATCCGGCCGCGCTCGGGATTGGCGGCTCGCCACGGCGTAACGGTGCTTAACACACCCGGAACGATCGACGCCGACTACCGGGGAGAATTACAGGTCATTCTTGTAAATATTGGTTCCGAATTATTTGTCGTAGAGCGCGGCATGCGCATCGCCCAACTAGTCATCGCGCCAATTCAACGTGCAAAACTTGTTGAATGGAACAGCTTAGACGCCACCGAACGGGCGGCGGGCGGGCTTGGTTCCACCGGATTTGGCTCGAAGATTGGATAAATCTGCGATTCAATTGGCGATTTACTGGGCATTCGGTCCGGATGTAGTAGGATACCTCCATACGAACTATTCCCCGCCGGCGACGTTTTCTTCATACATGCCTCTGCTCCCCCGCAAAGGACTCCTCGCGATTGCCGCGGTCATCGACGTGACCGTGCAGGCCCCGGGATGTCCAATCTCGGCAAAAACGCTCGCGGCGCGCCATGGTCTGCCGCCGCGACACTTGGAGTCCGTGCTGCAAAGTCTGGTGCGCGAAGGAATCCTCAAAGGCATCCGCGGCCCGCGCGGCGGTTACGAGCTTGCCTGTGAACCGAACCGCGTCACCGCGAACGATATTTTGCGCGCCGCCGGAACAGTCGACGAAGCCGACAATGAACCCGCCGGCTCCGAACTGCTCAGCAAGGTCGTGCTGCCTGCGCTGTCGACTGCGGAGCAGGAATTCGGCGTCGCCTTGAGCCGCATCAATCTGGAAGACATGGCGCGCGACGCCGAGGCGCTCGGCACTTCATTATTTGGCCGCGCTGCGGCGGCGCGGGCTTGAGTCCAGTTCCATCGCATTCACGTTCACGATCTGGACTCTTTCGGCGCGATTCCGCTTGAGAGTAAAGTCGAGCGATTCGCGGGGCTTTCCCCCGCGATGATCCGCTGGCAATGGGCGGTGACGGCCAGCAGAGGCAAAGGGGCATGCCGGACACGATCCGGATCAGCGGCAGCTGCGCGCATCCGTGGCGACGCGGATTCTTGACAACCATTGTCGGTACGGCCGTTCCCTTCCCCGCCAGCGCCGAAAAACAACCGGTTCTCGCGCTCCACGAACTCGTGGTCAGCGCCCAAGACAGCATCGACCGGCATGAAATCGCCGTGCTGGTGGTGGTGCTCGGGCTCGTGCTGTTCGCCGTCGTCACCGCGATCATGCTGGTCCGCGCACGGACCCGCTGGAACCGGTTGGAGACATCCTCGCGCGACGAGATCGCTACGCTACGCAGCGATCTCGACCGCGCCAATGCGCTGTTGTTTTCCGACCCGCAGGTGATGGTGGATTGGCCGGCGGGGTCCGACGAGCCCAGGATCGACGGCGATCCCGGCATCGTTGGCGTCTCTACGCCCCATCGCGTGCTCGCCTTCGGCAGCTGGCTCGAACCCGGCAAGGCTTTCGCCATGGAGCAGGCGGTCGAAAACCTGCGCAGCCGCGGCGAAGGTTTCTCGCTGACCTTGACCACGCTGCACGGCCATCCGATCGAAGTGCAAGGCCGCGCCATCGGCGGCCGCGCCGTGCTGCGCCTGAAAGATGCCAGCGGCGTCAAGCGCGACCTGGTCGAGCTGTTGTCCCGGCACGAGAGCTTGCTGAGCGAAGTCGCGTCGCTGCGCGCCCTGATCGAGAACCTGCCGTCGCCGGTGTGGACGCGCAACGCGGCGGGCCAATTGACCTTCGCCAACTCAGCCTATGCGCGCGCGGTCGAAGCCAAGACTGGCGCCGACGCAGTCACGCGGCGCCTCGAGCTCCTCGACAGCACCGCACGCGACAACATCTTGCGGGCGCTCACAGCCAACGGCTCTTATGCCGGCCGGCTGCCGGCCGTGGTCGCCGGCTCCCGACGCACCTTCGATGTGCTCGATTTCCGCACCGAGACCGGCAGCGCCGGCATTGGGCTCGACGCCACCGAAGCGGAAACCATGCGCCTTGCGCTCGCCCGCATGGTCGATGCCCATCGCCGCACGCTCGATCAGCTGTCCACCGGCGTCGCCATGTTCGATGCCGATCACCGGCTGACATTCTACAACGCCGCCTATCGCGCGCTGTGGGATCTCGACCCCGCCTATCTCGACCAGGGGCCGACAGATTCGGCCGTCATCGAAGTGCTGCGCAGCGCCGAGAAGCTGCCGGAGGAGCAGGATTTCCGGGTATGGAAGGCCCAGCTGTTCGAAGCCTACCGTGCGGTCGAGGCCAAGGAATATATGTGGCACCTTCCCGACGGCCGCACCGTGCGCGTCGTCACCACGCCCAATCCGGACGGCGGCGTCACCTATCTGTTCCACGACGTCACCGAGCGGCTCGACCTCGACCGGCGCTTCGAGGAAATGATCCGCGTGCAGGGCGAGACCCTCGACAATCTGGCCGAGGGCGTTGCCGTGTTCTCAAGCGACGGGCGCTTGCGCCTGCATAACACGGCCTTCGCCCGCATGTGGCGGCTCGAGCCCCAGGCGCTGGCCGAGCGGCCGCATATCGAGACGATCACCGCTTTGTCGCGCCCGCTGCACGGCGACGGCACCACCTGGCAGAAGCTGCGCGAGTTCGTCACCGCGATCGACAGCCGCGAGCCGATCGAGGCGGCGAGACTCGAGCGCCGCGACGGCACCGTCGTCGATTGCACGACGGTACCGCTGCCCAACGGCGCGACGCTGGTGACGTTCCACGACGTGACCGATTCGGTGAACGTCGAGCGCGCGCTGCGCGAGCGCAACGAGGCGCTCGAAGACGCCGACAAGATCAAGGTCGATTTCGTGCACCACGTCTCCTACGAGCTGCGCTCGCCGCTCACCACCATCATCGGCTTCGTCCACCTGCTCGGCGAGCCATCGATCGGACCGCTGAATCAAAGGCAGCGCGATTACCTCGAATTCATCACCGTCTGCACCAACACGCTGTTGGCGTTGATCGACAATGTCCTCGACCTGGCCACCATCGATGCCGGCCGAATGCAGATCAATCTTGGCTCCGTCGATATCCGGGCCGCTATGCAAGCCGCCACCGAAGGCGTGCAGGATCGTCTGGTCGGCGCCAAGCTCACGCTCAATATCGAAGCTTCGAACGACATCGGCTTCTTCACCGCCGACGAAAGCCGAGTCCGGCAAATCCTGTTCAATCTGCTGGCCAATGCCGTGAGCTTCTCGCCGCCCGGCGGAAAGATCACGCTGCGGGCCGAGCGGCGCGCCGATGCGGTGATCTTCGCGGTGACCGACCGCGGGCCGGGCATTCCGCCCGAGGTGCTGGAAAAGGTGTTCGACTTGTTCGAATCCCATTCGCTCGGCTCACAGCATCGCGGGCCGGGGCTCGGACTCTCCTTGGCAAAATCCTTCGTCGAGCTGCACGGCGGCACGGTCGGCATCACCTCGGTTGTCGGGGAGGGCACGACTGTGACATGTACGTTCCCGACCGGGGAAGCCGCCTCGCTGACGGCGGCCTAAATCACGATGCTGCTGACGACGACGGGTGGCGCGAGCTTCACTTTGACCATCGCCAACGAGGCGGCGATGGTCGCCTTCATGACCGACATCGCCGGCGCGCTCGAGCCCGGCGACCTGGTCACGTTGTCCGGCGACCTCGGCGCCGGCAAGACCACCTTTGCGCGGGCGTTGATCCGCCATCTCTCGGGCGACGACACGATCGAAGTGCCGAGCCCGACCTTCACCTTCATCCAGACCTATGAGCTGCCGCGCTTCCCGCTGGTGCATGCCGATCTGTACCGGCTCTCTGCCACGGCGGAATTGGCCGAGCTCGGCTTCGACGACTTGCCGGACGGCGCCGTGGTGCTCTTGGAATGGCCCGATCGCGCTGCCGGCTTCCTGCCGCCCAGCCGCCTCGACATCACCTTCACGCTGGCGCCGCAACTCGGCGCCGAAGGCCGCAATGTCCGCTATGTCGGCTACGGCGCCTTTGCGCCGCGCGCCGAGCGCATCGCGCTGGTGCGGGCCTTCCTCGACGAATCCGGCGTCGGCGCGGCGCGGCGCCAACGCATGCAAGGCGACGCCTCGACGCGCATATTCGAGCGGCTGACGCTCGACGACAAAACCATGATCCTGATGAACGCGCCGCCGCGGCCCGACGGCCCGCCGGTGCGCGACGGCAAGCCCTATAGCGCCATCGCCCATCTGGCCGAGGATACGATTCCGTATGTGGCGCTGGCGCGCGGCTTGCGCGACCGCAATCTCTCGGCGCCGGAAATCCTGCACGCCGATCCGGCACGCGGCCTCATCGTCATGGAGGATCTCGGCGAGGTGCGCATCGTCGACGGCGACCCGCCGGCGCCGATCGAAGCGCGCTACGAAGCCGCCATCGACGTGCTGATCTCGCTGCATCGCCGGAAACTGCCGGAAACTTTGCCGATCGCGCCGCATTTTGACTATCGCCTGCCGCGCTACGACGCTGACGCTTTCCTGATCGAAGCCGAGCTGTTGCTCGACTGGTATCTGCCGAGCGTCGACGCGCCGCCGACCGACGATGCGCGCGATGCCTTCGCCGCGCTGTGGCGCAACGCTTTGCGGCCGGCGCTCGAAGCGCAGCCGACCTGGGTGCTGCGCGATTATCATTCGCCCAATCTGTTGTGGCTCGCCGACCGCGCCGACGTCGCCCGCATCGGCGTGCTCGATTTCCAGGACGCCGTGATCGGCCCCGGGGCCTATGACGTCGCCTCGATCCTCCAGGATGCGCGCGTCGATGTGCCGGAAGCGATGGAGGTGGCGCTGCTCAGCCGCTACGTCCGCGCTCGCCTCAAGGACGATGCGAAATTCGACACCGCCGGCTTCACCCAGCTTTATGCGACGCTCGCGGCGCAGCGCGCGACAAAAATCCTCGGCATCTTTGCCCGGCTCGACCGTCGCGACGGCAAGCCGCAATACCTGCGTCACATGCCGCGCATATGGAACTATCTGCAACGCGCGCTGGCGCACCCAGCGCTCGGCATGCTCGCCGATTGGTATGCCACCAATGTGCCCGCCCGGGATGTATGATGAGGCGAATCTGGCAGCGGCGGGATCAGGCGCGATGATGCCGAACAGCGCATTCGTGTTGGCAGCAGGGCTCGGCACGCGCATGCGGCCGCATAACGGCAGCGTCCCGAAGCCTCTGGTCGCCGTCGCCGGAAAATCCCTGATCGATTATTCGCTCGACCGCCTCGCCGAAGCCAATGTCGAGCGCGCCGTGGTCAACGTGCATTATCTCGCCGACGCGCTGGAGCGGCATCTCAAGTCGCGGCAGCGGCCGAAAATCGTCATCTCCGACGAGCGCGACACGCTCATGGGCACCGGCGGCGGCATTGCCAAGGCATTGCCGCAATTGGGCGACGCGCCGTTCTTCCTGGTCAATTCCGACACGTTTTGGCTCGATGGCGTGAAACCAAACTTCGTCCGGCTCGCCGACGCCTTCGACGCCGCGACCATGGACGCCTTGCTGCTGCTGGCGTCGGTCACCGGCAGCGTCGGCTATGAAGGCCGCGGCGATTTCGCCATGTCGCCCGACGGCCGGCTGCAACGGCGCGGCGAGCGCGAGGTCGTTCCCTTCGTCTATGCCGGCGCCGCCATTTTGGCGCCGGCGCTGTTCACCGGTGCGCCCTCCGGCGCTTTTCCGCTGACGCGGCTGTTCGACCGCGCCGGCGAAAACGACCGCCTGTTCGGGCTTCGTCTCGACGGCGTATGGATGCATGTCGGCACCCCGGACGCGGTGACGGCCGCCGAGGCGGTGCTCGCAGCAGGGCATTGAGACGAGATTCGCAGCTGCCCGCAGCTTCCTTTCATGGCTTTCGCCACCAGCGGAAATGATCGCCTGTCACTTGAATGTATATGGGTTCGGCGACGATCCGTTGATATCGTCGGCCGCGCTGGTGCCGTTCCCGTTGATGCGGTTGTCCTGGTAGCTATAGACCGTGTTGGGGCCCGTCAGGTTCCTTAGACCAAAGGAAGTGTTGGCTGTTATCACGGATCGGCCAAGGATCGCGGTGGCCGTAACAGCTACTAAGACGCCACTTCCTGCGTTGCCGGTGCTGCTGGTGTTGTCGATGGAGACCGCAAGCGCGGCACCCGACGGAGATCCGTTATTTTGAACGGAAATTCCGTCGGCGCCGCTGCTGCCGACGGCGCTGTTGGATATGGCGCCTGTCGTCGCTCCGCCACCGTCCGAAGTTTGAAACGCGATCCCAATAAAATTGTTGGTGGCGACAACACGGTCGATGACCCCGTTCGCGGTGGCGGTCGAGAAGCGTGGCGGCGCATAAACGATGCCACCACTGTTGTTGTTCGTTACGATCGTGTTTGTGATGACGAAGCTCATCGCACCGGAGGTCGGCTGTATCAGGATGCCGTTGCCGCCGGAGCTACTGAAGGAGAAATTCTGCGCCACACAGTCGGTCACGGTAAGGCTGCCGCCGGAGTTGAACACGATGCCGTTGGTGCCTGCGATGCCAAGGCTATCGAGCACCACGCCACTTATAGTGATCGCATCGGTCGCACCCGTCGCATTGATGGTGATTGCCGCTCCGGTGGTTGCCGACATCCCAGCCCATCCATGGCCTTGGATGCTGACCGGACCGGTGATGGTCAGCGAGCCGTAGTTGCCCGGATCGAGCGCGTCGATTTGGCCATTAGCAGCGACCGCGTTATAGGCGGCCTGAAGATTCCTGCAGGGCATCGTAATGGTGCATGGATTGGAATCATTGCCTGCTGCCGAGACGAAGGTGCGGCCTGCCGCGGCCCGCGCCGGCGCGGGCGGCAGCAGGCAGACGAGCACGGTGGCAAGCAGAGTGAAAAAAAAGCCGATTTTCGACATGACTGAAGCTCCTCTATGGGAGAGTGTACGCCGGCACGCCACCCACACAGCACGATCGACGCGCTCGCACGCAGCGTCGGGAGTGCGATATGCGAGGCTGTAACCTCAGGACTTGGAATGTTGTTGTCGCTTGCCGACGGCACGAACGCTGCCGCTCGCAACAGGATTTCGGCACATCCCGCTGGCAGCTCTCAGATGAGACTACATCACGCGCCGACGTAGGAACAAGGGCGAGCGGCGCCCCCTCCTGCCCCGATCACCGAAGCGGCGCGAGACCCGACTTCAAGCCCGCAATGCTTCACTGACGGGCATTGGCGTTGGGCGTCCGGTCGCCTCAATTAAAGGAATACGCACCCTAGTTCTCATTGCGCTTCAGAATCTGCTAGACCAGCGCGGCGATTTTCCGCGAACCCAAAATGGCACCGCGCGTTTTCACCATTCCGGCGTCGGCGCCGTTCTTGCCGACGCTGATCGAGGCGTTGATCGGCGGCAAGCTTGGCTTTGCCGCCGCGCGCGATCCGCTTGTCTTGGCCTCAGCCACGCTCTATCTGCCGACGCGCCGCGCCTGCCGGCTGGCGCGCGACGCCTTTCTCACGGTGCTGAAAGACGACGCGGCGATCCTGCCGCGCATCGTCGCCATCGGCGATATCGACGAGGACGAGATCGCGTTCGCCGAAGCAGCGACCGGCAACATCGCCGCCGACGCGCTGGCGCTGCCGGAAGCGCTCGGCGGCATGGAACGGCGCCTGTTGCTGGCGCAGCTCATCAGAAAATGGGCGACATCGCCCGAGCTTCATGGCGCCAGCGGCGCACCGCTCATCGCCCAGACGCCGGCGGCAGCCTGCGCGCTTGCCGACGATCTGGCGCGGCTGATCGACGACATGACGACGCGCGGCGTGCCGTGGGAGCGCCTCGACGATCTGGTGCCGGAAGAGCACGACAAGTACTGGCAGCTCACGCTGCGCTTCTTGCAGATCGCTCGTGACAGGTGGCCGGAGATGCTGCGCGAGCGAAGCGCCATGGAGCCAGTTGAGCGGCGCGATGCGCTGATCAAAGCGGAAACGGCGCGGCTGGCGCGCAAGATCGATGCGCCGGTGATCGCCGCCGGCTCGACCGGCTCGATCCCGGCGACGGCCGAACTGATCGCCACGATCGCACGCTTGCCGCATGGCGCCGTCGTGCTGCCGGGCCTCGATATCGATCTCGACGAAGAGTCGTGGAAACTGATCGCGGGCGACGAGAAAAAGAACCTCGCGCCGGTGTCTGGGCATCCGCAATTCGCCATGCAGGCGCTGCTCACGCGCATCGGCATCGGCCGGGACGCCGTCACGAGTCTAGCCGAGGCCAACGGCCGCGAATGGTTGTCGTCGGAAGCGTTGCGGCCGGCTGCCGCGACCGACATGTGGCGGCAAAAGTCCGCCGAACCGGCGTTCGAGGCCCATGTCGAGGCCGCGCTACGCACGCTCACGGTGATCGAAGCGGCCAATGCCGAGGACGAAGCACTCGCCATCGCGGTGGCGCTGCGCGAAGCGGTGCACGACGGCAAGACGGCCGCGCTGGTCACGTCGGACCGCGCGCTCGGACGCCGCGTGCTGGCCGCGCTCGGGCGCTGGAATATCGCGGCCGAGGATTCCGGCGGCGATGCATTGACCGATACACCTGCCGGAATTTTTGCGCAGCTCGCGGCCGAGGCTGGGCTCCATGGCCTTGCGCCGGTAGCGCTGCTGGCGCTCCTCAAACATCCGCTGCTGCGGCTCGATTTGGTGGAACGGGAGCGCGCGGTCGCCACGCTCGAGCGCGCGATCCTGCGCGGGCCGCGTCCGCGCGCCCGAACACACGGCTTGGCCCACGCGCTCAAGACATTTCGCGAGAGCAAAGACAGCTTGCATCGCTCCGACCCGCGCCACGCATTGACCGATGCCGAGCTGACCGCCGCTGCCGATCTGGTCGCCCGGCTCGGCCGTGCGCTGGAGCCGTTTGAAAAGCTCGTCGACACGCCACAGCCGCTCAGCGAGCTTGCCGCCCATCACCGCGCCGTGTTGGCCGCGCTGTCGATTCAAGACGGCGACAAGATCGCTTTCGCCGGGCCCGACGGCGCAAAGCTTTCCGACGCGCTCGACGAACTGGAAGCGAGTCGATCGGCCTCCAGCTTGCTCGTCGCGCCGACGGACTATGCGGAGCTGTTTGCCGCGGCTTTGGCCGGCCGGGTCGTGCGCCGGCCGAGCCAGCCCGGCCTGCGCGTGCGGATCCTCGGCCTGCTCGAAGCGCGCCTCATCGCGTGCGACCGCGTCGTGCTCGGCGGCCTGGTGGAAGGCGGCTGGCCGCCGGAGACCCAGACCGATGCCTGGCTCAGCCGTCCGATGCGGCTGAAACTCGGACTCGATCTGCCGGAGCGCCGCATCGGTCTTTCGGCGCACGACTTTGCCCAGTTGCTCGGCGCACGCGACGTGATCCTCACCCACGCCGCCAAGATCGCCGGCGCGCCGACGGTGCCGTCGCGCTTCATCCAGCGCCTCGCCGCCGTTGCCGGTGGGCGATGGCCGGATGCGCTCAAGCGCGGCGAGACATATCTGGCCTGGGCACGCGAGCTTGACCGGCCCGAGGCGGTGACCCCCGCACCGCAGCCGGCGCCGAAGCCGCCGCGCGCGGCACGCCCGGGAAGACTTTCGGTGACCGAGATCGAGCACTGGCTGCGCGACCCCTATACGATCTATGCCAAGCACATCCTGCGGCTCGCGCCGCTCGATGCGATCGACGCCGCACCCGGCGCCGCCGAACGCGGCACGTTCATCCACAATGCCATCGGCGCATTCACGAAAACCTTCGCCGACAAGCTGCCGGACGACCCGGCACGCGAGCTCATCGAACTGGGACGGCCGCATTTCGCCGCGCTGAACGATTTTCCCGAGGCGCGCGCGTTCTGGTGGCCGCGTTTCGAGCGCATCGCGCGCTGGTTCGCGCGCTGGGAAATCGCGCGCCGCGCCGGCCTCGCCGCCATCGTCGCGGAGATTCGCGGCGAGATCGATATCCCGCTCGGCGACGGCGCGTTCAAGCTCTCCGGCATTGCCGACCGCATCGAGCGCGACGCCGAAGGCCGCTACATTATTCTGGATTACAAGACCGGCGCGGCACGAACCGAAAAGCAGGTGCGCACCGGACTGGCGCCGCAGCTCACCCTCGAAGCGGCCATGCTGCGCCAGGGTAAATTCAAGGGCATCCCGGCCGGCGCGTCGGTCGCCGAGCTTGGCTATGTGCTGCTCAAAGGCGGCGAACCGCCGGGCGAGCCCAAGCCGCTCAAGTTCAAGGAAGGCACGCCGGACAGTCACGCCGACACCGCGCTGGAAAAACTCACCGCGCTCGCCAAGCGCTTCGCCGATGCAGATCAGCCCTATCGCTCGCTGGTGCATCCGATGTGGACGACCCATTACGGCGACTACGACCATCTCGCCAGGGTCAAGGAATGGTCGAGCACCGGCGGCGCGGGCGAAGATTCCGGGGGCGGCGAATGAGAACGCCCGGCATCATCCCCGATTCGGTGCGCGAGCTGCAGCGCGTCGTTTCCAACCCCAACGTGTCGGCGTGGGTTGCTGCCAATGCCGGCTCGGGCAAGACCCATGTCCTGGTGCAACGGGTGATCAACCTTTTGCTCGACGAGGTCGCGCCGGAAAAAATCCTCTGCATCACCTTCACCAAGGCTGCCGCCGCCAACATGGCCAAGCGCGTGTTCGACACGCTGGCCGAATGGACCACGCTGGACGATGCCGGCCTCGACAAGGCCATTCGCGAGCGGTCGAGCGTGGCGCCCAACGCCGCGCGACGGGCCCTGGCGCGGCGCCTGTTCGCGCGCGCGCTCGACACGCCGGGCGGCCTGAAAGTGCAGACCATTCACGCTTTCTGTACCCAGCTCCTGCATCAGTTTCCGTTCGAGGCCAATGTCGCCGCGCGCTTTAACGTGCTCGACGAGGCCGAGCACACGCAGATCCTCGAACAATTGACGCTCAAGGTGCTGCTTGAAGGCGCCGACGCGCCCGAAAGTGCGCTCGGTTGCGCGCTAGCCGCGGCCATGGTGGCGGCGGCGGACCAGACTTTTCGCGACGTCGTGCGCGAGGCGATCGGCGAGCGGGACATGCTCATGACGGCCGGCGATCTCGCCGCCGCGCTCGCGAAGCTGTCGCAAGCGCTCGGCGTCACGCCGTCGGACAGTATCGCAAAAATCGAAGCCGCGTATTTTTCCGCTTCCCTGATCGCGGCGCCGGAATGGCCGGCGCTGGCGCAAACCCTGGCGCAGGGCAACAAAAGCGACGTCGAGCAGGCGCGCCGCTTCGAAGCTTTGACGGCGTTGCCGGACATCGAAAGGGTCGCCACCTATCTGCAGATCTTCTGCACCGGCGAGGGCACGGCGCGAAAATCCATCGTCACCAAGGCGATCAAGGACGCCTCCCTGGTGGAGCGGCTTTGCCGGGAACAGGAGCGCATCTGCGCCCTGCTCGACCGCCGCCGCGCCGTTGCGAGCCGCGACCGCAGCGCAGCGCTATTGACCATCGCCTACGAAGTTTTGGAGCGCTACGGCAAGGATAAGCAACGCCGCGGCCTGCTCGACTACGACGATCTCATCGACAAAACGCTGGAGCTCCTCGGCAATGTCGATGCCGCCTGGGTGCACTACAAGCTCGATCTCGGCATCGACCACGTGCTGATCGACGAGGCGCAGGACACCAGCAAGAAGCAATGGCAGATCGTGCGGCTCCTCACCGGCGAGTTCACCTCAGGCGCCGGCGCGCGGCCGATGACGCGCACGATCTTTCCGGTCGGCGACGAGAAACAGTCGATCTATTCGTTCCAGAACGCCGCGCCCAAGGAATTCGCCGAGATGCGGCATCATTTCGAGCGGGCGCATAAAAACGCGGGTCTCGACTTCGTCTTCCGCGAGCTCAAGCACTCGTTTCGCTCGGGCGAAAGCGTTCTCGCCGCGGTCGATCTCGTGTTCGAGAGCGCCGCGATGGCGGCCAGCGTCAGCTCCGATGCCGGCGGTTTTCCGCCGCACATCGCGCTGCCCGATATGGCGCCCGGCACGGTGGAAATCTGGGAGCCGGAGAAACCTGATGAGCGGCGCGAGATCGAAGGCTGGGACGCGCCGTTCGATCTGGTCAACGAGACCAGCCCGCGGGTGAAGCTGGCGCGCCGGATCGCGCGCCATGTGCGCGGCCTGATCGCGCGCGGCGCCGCGAAGAGCGGCGATGTTTTGGTTTTGGTGCGCCAGCGCGGCCCGCTGTTCGAGGCCATCATCCGCGCGCTCAAGCACGAGGGCGTCGCGGTGGCGGGCGCCGACCGGCTGGTGCTCACCGAGCACATCGCGGTGATGGATCTCATGGCGCTCGCCGACGCGCTGTTGTTGCCGCAGGACGATCTGGCGCTCGCCACCGTGCTGCGCAGCCCGCTGTTCGGTTTTTCCGACGAAGAGCTTTTTGCCATCGCCTGGAATCGCGGCCGCGTCTCGCTGCGCGATGCCCTGACAAGCAAGGCCGGCGAAGACAAAAAATTCGCGGAGGCCACCGCTCGCCTCGATGAGCTCGACCAGGCTGCACGGCGCGAGACACCGTTTGCGTTCTACGCAAAGCTCCTCGGCGCCGAAGGCGCGCGGAAAAACTTCCTCGGCCGGCTCGGCATCGAAGCCAACGATGCGCTGGATGAGTTCCTCAATCTCGCGCTCGATTACGAGCGGCGCGATACGCCGTCGCTGCAAGGCTTTGTCGCCTGGCTGCGTGATGCCCAGACCGAGGTCAAACGCGACATGGAAATCGCCCGCGACGAGGTGCGCGTCATGACCGTGCACGGCGCGAAGGGGCTGGAAGCGCCGATCGTCATTCTCGCCGACACCATGACGCCGCCGGCTGGGCCAAAGCCGCCGCGGCTCCTCGAGCTGTCCGGCGGCGCCGTGATCTGGGCGGGGCGCAAGGAGGACGACGTGCCGAGCGTCGCCGCGGCCCGAGATGCCGCCAAGAGCGAAGCCGAGCATGAATATCGCCGCCTGCTCTATGTCGCCATGACGCGCGCAGCCGACCGGTTGATCATCTGCGGCGCCGATGGCCGGACCAAGCGGCCGGAACGCTGCTGGTACGATCTGGTGCGCGGGCCGCTCGAGGCGTTTCTTGTCGAGGAGGACGACGGCGGCGAAAAAGTTCTGCGGTTTCGCAAGACGCCGGCCGGTACCGTTGCGGCAACCGCGCCGGCCACGATTCCGGAAAAAGTCGCGCGGCACGAATTTCCGGCGTGGCTGCGGCAACCGGCGCCCGCCGAAGCGCCGCGTCCCGCGCCGCTCTCACCCTCGGCGGCTTTCGACGAGGACATTTTGCTCGGCGCGCCAACCGCCGGTTCCGCGGCCGACCGGCAAAAAGCGCTGGAACGCGGACGCCTGGTGCATCGGCTGATGCAAGCGCTGCCCGATATTGCGGTCGAGCGCCGCCAGGAGGCCGCCGAGCGCTATCTCGGCAACGCCGTCGACTTTGCTCCCGCCGAACGGGCGGAGATGGCGCGACAGGTCCTCGCCATCATCGACGACAAGAATTTCGCCGAGATTTTTGCGCCGGGAAGCCGCGCCGAGGTGCCGATCGTCGGCCGCATCGCGCGCGCGGGAAGCGGCCCAATCCCTGTCGCCGGGCAGGTTGATCGCCTCGTGGTCACGGGCGACACGGTGCTGATCGCCGACTACAAGACCGACAGGATCGTTCCGCACCGGTTCGACGAGGTTGCGCCCTATGTCACCCAACTCGCGCTCTACCGCGCGGTGCTGGCCCGCGTATTCCCGGGGAGAACCGTGCGCGCGGCGCTGCTTTTCACCGACGGGCCGAAGCTCATGGAAGTCCCGACCGCCGTCCTGGACAAGGCTTTGGATGCGGCATTGACCAAGCTTTCACCGGGTTTGTGACACAAGGGTCACGCTGCGGTGAAGCTCCCTTGACGCCCAAGGACCCGGTTCATAGGTTCATCGCCCAAGGCTCGCCGATTCTGCAAAAAAGTGAGGTTTTCCATGGTCGATAAAACAACCGACGCGACGTTTGAGCAGGACGTGCTCAAGGCGAGCGGGCCCGTGGTCGTCGATTTTTGGGCGGAGTGGTGCGGCCCCTGCCGCATGATCGCGCCGGCGCTGGAAGAGATTTCCAAGTCGCTCAACGGCAAGGTCAAGATCGTCAAGCTCAATGTCGACGAGAATCCGGGCACGGCGGCCAAGTTCGGCATCCAGTCGATCCCGACACTGATGCTGTTCAAGGACGGCGCACTCGCCTCCCGCCAAGTCGGCGCGGCGCCCAAGCAGAAGCTCGAGCAGTGGATCACCGCTTCGGTGTGATTTCGTCATTCCGGGGCTGAGCGCAGCGAAGAACCCGGAATCCATAGTCACCGTCGGTGCATGTTCTGCACTGTCCGTGGTTATGGATTCCGGGTTCGCCACTTTGTGGCGCCCCGGAATGACGTCAGTGCCGAAAATGCCGCGTCCCCGTAACCACCATGGCGATGCCGTGGTCGTCGGCGGCTTTGATCACTTCGTCGTCGCGCATTGAGCCGCCGGGCTGGATTACCGCGGTGGCGCCGGCTTCGATGGCGACCAACAGGCCGTCGGCAAACGGAAAGAACGCATCGGACGCGACCACCGAGCCTTTGGTCGCGGGCTCCTTGAGGCCGGCGGCTTCGGCGGCGTCCATCGCCTTGCGCGCGGCGATGCGCGCGGCATCGACCCGGCTCATCTGCCCGGCGCCGATGCCGACCGTCGCCAAATCCTTGGCATAGACGATGGTGTTCGACTTGACGTGCTTGGCGACGCGGAAGGCGAAACGCAGATCGATCAACTCGGCGTTGGTCGGCATACGTTTGGTCACCACTTTCAGATCCATCTCATCGACCACCGCGTTGTCGCGCGATTGCACGAGAAGCCCGCCGGCGACGGTTTTGGCGGTGAGACCCGCCGAGCGCGGATCGGGCAAACCGCCGGCGAGCAACAGCCGCAGATTCTTTTTCGCGCCGACGATCGCGATCGCCTCCGGCGTCGCATCCGGCGCGATGATGACCTCGGTGAAAATCTCGGTGATGGCGCGCGCCGCTTCGGCGTCCAGCGTGCGGTTGAGCGCGACGATGCCGCCGAACGCCGACACCGGATCGCAGGCCAGCGCCTTGCGATAAGCGTCGAGCAGGCTGTCGCCCTCGGCCACGCCGCACGGATTGGCGTGCTTGATGATCGCGCAAGCCGGCGTGCGCGCCGGATCGAACTCGGCGACGCATTCGTAGGCCGCGTCGGTGTCGTTGATGTTGTTGTAGGAGAGCTGCTTGCCCTGGGCCTGCCGCGCGGAGGAAACGCCGAACCGCATGTCAGGCGTGCGATAGAACGCCGCCGCCTGGTGCGGATTCTCGCCGTAGCGCAATTTTTCGATCAGCCGGCCGCCGAAAGCGCGATAGTCCGGCGCGATGTCGGAGAGCGCATTCGCAAACCAATTCGAAATCGCCGCGTCATAGGCCGCGGTGCGCGCATAGGCTTTTGCAGCAAGCCGGCGCCGCAGCTCAAGCGTGGTCGCGCCTGAGTGCTGTGTGAGCTCGGCCAGCACCGCGGCGTAATCGCTGGCCTCGACCACCACGGCGACGTCGTCATGGTTCTTCGCCGCGGCGCGGATCATCGCCGGGCCGCCGATGTCGATATTCTCGATGCAGGCGGCAAAATCGGCGCCGCGCGCGGTGGTGGCCTCGAACGGGTAGAGATTGACCACCAACAGATCGATCGGCCGGATGTTGTGCGCCCGCATCGCGTCCGTGTGGGCGGCATTGTCGCGCATCGCCAGCAAGCCGCCGTGGACCGCCGGATGCAGCGTCTTGACCCGGCCGTCCATCATCTCCGGAAAACCGGTGAGCTCGCTGACGTCGAGCACTTTTAGCCCGGCGTCGCTCAAGACCTTGCGCGTGCCGCCGGTGGAAACCAGCTCGATGCCATGGCCGGCAAGCGCGCGGGCGAAGTCGACGACGCCGGTTTTGTCGGAGACGGAAATGAGGGCGCGCGATACGCTGCGGAGCTGCTCGGTCATCGCCTTTCTCTACTCCCTCCCTCGCGCGCGGGGGAGGCGAAAATGCAAAGTGTTCACAACGGCAGCCTCGGCTCCTCTTCGCGCAGGCGGCGCGCGGTGCCGGCGGTGGCGAGCGCGGCCGACGTGGTCTGCTGGAAGGTCCACAACACGCGCGGCGCGCTGCTGGCATGGCCGCGGATGACCAGCTGCGACGTGCGGCGCGGGCCGGTGCCGGCGAGATAGACCGAGTCCTCGAGCTCGACGCGGGCCTCGTGGGCAGTGAACGTCCACACCTCTTTATTCGCGGTCATGAGCATCACGCCGTGGCCGTCGGTCAGCCGTGTCGCCTTCACCGAAGGGTGCAGGTGGAAGCGCACCGCGTAGCGGTCTTCGGCGGTGCGCAATTGCGCGCTGCCGTCGGCGGCGAGGAACATGTCCTCGCCCTCGAACCGCAAGCCGTCCGCCGCGAGCAGGATGGTGCGCTCGTGCAGGATGCCGTAGCGGTCGGCATAGCCGTCATGGGCGGCGCGCAAAACGATGCCATCGGCACGATCCTCGCGGCTGGCGGCGACGTTGCTCGGGCCGCCGAGCATCGGTGAGCCGCCGAGCACGCGCCGGAACGCCGCGGTCTCGACAAAGCGCGCCGACGACGTGTCGTTGAACGTGACCGTCGAATGCGCCGGCGTGCCGCGGGCAAACGGCCGCCAGTCGTCGCGCGCGGTCTGCGGCATGCCGCAATTCACCACCATCAGGCTGCCCTTGGGCGTCGAGAATTCGAACGCGAGACACCCGGCATGGGCTTCCAGGCTCATCTCGATCGGCGGCGCGCGGCCGGTATCCATGATCAGCACGCCGCCGGAAGCCTCGAGCCGCTGATAGGCCGAATGCGGCGCGCTCGACAGCGGCGCACCGTGGATCTCGTCATAGGCCAACAGCGTCAGCAAGAGCTCGGCCGGCGTCGCGCCCATGCCGTTGAAATGCGCGAAGGTGCCTTCGGAGTGGCGGAAGAAGCGCAGCATCGGCATCATGCGGTCGATGGCATTGAGCAGCGCTTGCGGCGGCGCGATGTTACGCGACGAAAACGCCTGGCCGAGCGGCAACAGTTCCAAAAGCACCTCGATGATCGCGCCGGGATCGCGGCCGGCGTGTCCCCCGTCGGGCAGGATTTGTTGCTCGATCTCGTGGCGCAGCCGTTCGGTCGCGGTCTTGATGTGGCGCGATTGGCCGGCGATGCACAGTGCGGCATAAGTCAGCGCCATCGCAGCCTGCATCCGCGCCACGCCGCGGCGGGCGTCGCCGCCGGTATGGCGCAGATAACGCACCTGCCGCACCAGGCTGCGCAGGAAGCGCCGGTAGAAGCGCGCATCGGCGTCCTGCAAAACCAGCGGCGCCTGGCTGAGCCAGGAGATGATGCGCCGCGACAGCACGTCCGGCCGCCACGCCACCGGATGCCACGCGCCCTGGAGCGCGATCCATTCGTCGACCAGCGCGCGCGCATTGGCCCGCGTGATGCCGGATTCCGCCGCCCGCAGATGACGCAGCCAGCCAAAACCCAACAGCGACGTCGCCCATTCGTCCGACGGCGGCTCCATGGCGAAGATCGAGCGGCCGTCGCAGACCACGACCTTGCCGGCGAAGGCGAAGCGGCCGGAATAGATTTCGGTGGCGCGGGTGGCGTCGGCGGTGCGCAAATCCTGCGGCGCGATCAGGAGGCGGTCGGCCTTGAGCTGCGGCAGCGGCCAACGCAGCAGCGGATGGCCGTTGAGCCGCCCGGCGGCTTGCCGCAAGCCTCCGCGCAGCAACAGCCATGACAGCTTCAAATGATTAGCCACTGAACCGCGCGCCATCGCCGCGCTCGCCCCTCCGGAAAGTGCGCCCTCTCCTTACCCTCGTCCGCTGGCGGAGAGGATGAGGAGGGTTGCCGCACCATAACGAAACGTCATAGGGACGGGGAATAAACCCCTAAATCATTGAAAGTCTATAGCTTTTTAAGTCGCGCCGCGTAGAAGCCATCGACGCCGGCGAAGCGCGAATCAGCATCGGTAAAATGGCACGGTAGCGTCCGCAGATCGCCATCCGCGTTGATGAAGTCGGTTTCGCCAAAAACCTCCGCCGCCGTCATCGGCACGCGCCGCACGCTTTGCTCGCGCGCCAAGAGATCAGCGACGATGTCGGTGCCTTCTTCGGGCTCGAGCGAGCACGTGCAGTACACCAGCGTGCCGCCGGGTTTCACCAGCGTGATCGCGTGATCGAGCAAGCGGCGCTGCGCCGCGGCGAGCGCGGCGATGTCGGCTGAGCGCTTGAGCCACGGCACGTCGGGATGGCGGCGGATGGTGCCGGTGGACGTGCACGGCGCATCGAGCAGGACGGCGTCGAATTGTTGGTCGGGAGTCCACGCGGCGACATCGGCGCAGACCAGCTCGGCTTCGAGCGACAAGCGGGTGAGATTTTCTTGCAGCCGCTGCAACCGCCCCGGCGCGCGATCGACCGCGGTGACTTTGGCGCCGGCCGCAACCAGCTGCGCCGTCTTGCCGCCGGGCGCGGCGCACAGATCGGCGACGCGCAAGCCCAAAACATTGCCGAGAAGCCGCGCCGGGATCGAGGCTGCGGCGTCCTGCACCCACCAGGCGCCGTCGTCGAAACCGGGCAGCGCGGTGACGGCGCCATGCACGATGGTGCGCACGGAGCCGGTCGGCAGCACGCGGCCGTCAAGTTTTGCCGCCCAACCATCGGCATCTGATTTCACCGTGAGATCGAGCGCCGGCTCGCGGCCATTGGCGGCGGCAATGGCGTGGGCGGTCGCCTCGCCGTAGGTCTTGATCCAGCGCGCCATCAGCCAAGGCGGCGTGTCGAGCACCGGCCCGTCGAGGGCGGCGATCCGCTCGGCGCCTTCGCGCGCGATCCGCCGCAGCACCGCGTTGACCAGGCCGGCAAAGTGCAACGCTTTGCGATTCTCGCGTACGAGCCGCACCGCGAGATCGACGGCGGCATGGTCGGGCACTTCAAGAAACAGAATTTGCGCGGCCCCGATCAACAGGGCGGTCTCGACCCGCGGCGCCTGCGCCGGCAGCCCCTCCTCGAGCAAAGATCCAAGCAGGTGGCGCAAGGTGCCGAGCCGGCGCAGCACGACGGCAACGATCGCCCGCGTCAGCCCGCGGTCGCGATCGGCCATCGCCGCAAGCGCCGCGGTCGCCGAGCGCGCATCGGAGCCTTCGAGCATCTCGTCGAGCGCCCGGTGCCGATTGAGCACGCCCTCGACGACATCGGCCGCGACGCGACGCACCGCCATGCCGGGCGCGTCATCGCGCTCGCCGGAGTGAGGCTTCTTCTTGCGCACATTTTTCGCCAAAAATTCCTCCTTGCAGTAGGCGAACGGCTACGCCAAGTCAGAGGCGATGCCAACCGACCCGCAACCACAGGGCCCCGCGGCGGCCGAAACCGAGGACCAAGCGAGCGAGAAGCGCCCGCTGACGCCGGCGGCCGAGCGCGCGTTGGCCGAAGCCGCAGCGCGCCGCGCCGAACGCGACCGCAATGCCGGTCAGCCCAAGGAATCCGGCGGCCGCAGCGGCCTCGATCCGACCCGCTATGGCGATTGGGAAAAGGATGGCTTGGCGTCGGACTTCTAGCCGGCGCAGCCGCCACAACCGATCTTGTCGGGGCTTGACCTTTATCGAATAGAGGAATATTATCCTAGATCATAAGGTGTCGATTCCTTCCCAGGAAGGCTGAGGCGATGCCTCATCTATCTTTCACGGCTCTGGCCAATCCGCGCCGCGGCAATGCTTGGCTCGTTGCCTGCGTGTTGCTGGCCGCAAGTGTGATCGCCGTCGAGTTCATCGATCCGAACCTCCTGCCGCACCCGAAGGCTGCGCCGGCTTACCGGCCGTATGGCGAGGGCGGCCGCCAAGCGCTGGCGGACACGCGCGTCTATGCGGCCCAAGTGGTACGCATCATCGATGGCGACACCTTCGTGGCGCGCATGCGCACGAGGCCCGGCGCTGAGGTCGAAACCCGCGTGCGGCTGCGCAGCATCGATGCGGCGGAGCTGCATGCCCGCTGCAGCAAGGAGCTACGCCTGGCGCTCGCCGCGCGGGCGGCGCTGCAACGGCTGCTCGCCGAGGGCAGCGTGACGCTTTCTCACGTCGGGCCGGACAAATATCCAGGACGCATCGACGCCAACGTCGCGACGCGAAATAACGCGGACGTTTCGGCGGCGATGCTCAACGGCGGCTGGGCGCGCGCTTACGACGGCAGACGGCGCGGCACTTGGTGCGGATGAGAGAGAGTCAGCGCTTTACGCCAGACTGCAGACTAGCGCATCACCACCACCGGCGTGCCGACGCCGACGCGAGCAAACAAATCCGTCACGTCTTCGTTGAACATGCGGATGCAGCCATGCGACACGAAATGGCCGATCGAAGACGGCTGATTGGTGCCGTGGATGGCGTAGTCGAGACCGGAGAGCGTCATCGCCGCCACCCCCATCGGATTGTGCGGCGAGCCGCCGGGAATGAGCAGCGGCAGCTTCGGATTCTCCCGCCTGATGTCCGGCGGCGGCGCCCAATCGGGGCTGACATATTTGGCGTCGATCGCCGACGTGCCGGACCATTGCTGCCCGGCGCGGCCGACGCCGACCGGATAACGGATCGCCTGGCCGGCGCCGACGACCAGATAAAGATGCCGCTCGCTGGTTTTCACCACGATGGTGCCGGGCGCATAAGCCTCAGGCAGCGCCACCAGATCGCCGTGCGCCTGGGCCGGAGCAGCTGCGAGCGCGGCAACAGCGGCCATCAGCGCGGCCGAAAGCAGAAATCTTCCTCGCATCGTCGAATACTCCGGTACGCAACCATGACTAATCAGGATTCACCATAATCCAATCCGCACGCACACTCAGTAGCGCCGCTGGAACACGGTAAAGTTTCTCTAAATTTTTTGCAGTCGACGCGGACGCTCGCTCCTCCCTCCCCCTTGTGGGGAGGGGCAGGAGTGGGGGTCGGGAGGTGATGCGCGTTCCTAGAGGCGAGCACAGCGCGAGGCGTCTTCGCTCTCGCTTTACCTCGCGACCCCCACTCCTGCCCCTCCCCACAAGGGGGAGGGGAAAGAGGAGATAAAGAGCTACGCGCTCTCCTTGCTCTTGTTCTGCCGATTATTGACCAGATCATCGACCACGGCGGGATCGGCCAAGGTCGAGGTGTCACCGAGATTGCCGTACTCGTCCTCGGCGATCTTGCGCAGGATGCGGCGCATGATTTTTCCCGATCGCGTCTTCGGCAGGCTCGGGGCAAATTGAATGAGATCCGGCGAGGCAATCGGGCCGATCTCCTTGCGCACCCAGCCGGCGAGCTCTTTGCGCAAATCCTCGCTCGGCTGCACGCCGTTCATCAAGGTGACATAGGCATAGATGCCCTGCCCTTTGATGTTGTGCGGATAGCCGACCACCGCGGCCTCCGACACTTTTGGATGCGCGACCAGCGCCGACTCGACCTCGGCGGTGCCCAGCCGATGGCCGGCGACATTGATCACGTCGTCGACTCTGCCGGTGATCCAGTAATAGCCGTCCTCGTCGCGGCGGCAGCCGTCGCCGGTGAAATATTTGCCCGGATAGGTGCTGAAATAGGTTTCGACGAAGCGCGGATGATCGCCATAGACGGTGCGCATCTGGCCGGGCCAGGAATCGGCGATGCACAGATTGCCGCTGGTCGCACCCTCCTGCACCTTGCCTTCGGCGTCGACGATCTGCGGCACGATGCCGAAGAACGGCCGCGTCGCCGAGCCGGGTTTCAGCTTGGTCGCGCCCGGCAGCGGCGTGATCAAAATGCCGCCGGTCTCGGTCTGCCACCAGGTATCGACGATCGGGCAGCGGCCGTCGCCGACCACGCGGTGATACCATTCCCAGGCTTCCGGATTGATCGGCTCGCCGACGGAGCCAAGGAGCCGCAGCGAGGCGCGCGAGGTTTTTTTCACCGGGTCGTCGCCGGCCTGCATCAAGGCGCGGATCGCCGTCGGCGCGGTGTAGAAGATGTTGACCTTGTGCTTGTCGATGACCTCCCAGAACCGCGACATCGACGGATAGTTCGGCACGCCTTCGAACATCAAGGTGGTGGCGCCGTTCGCCAGCGGCCCGTAGACGATGTAGCTGTGGCCGGTGACCCAGCCGACGTCGGCGGTGCACCAATAGATGTCGCCATCGTGATAGTCGAAGACGTATTGGTGCGTCATCGCCACGTAAACGAGATAGCCCGCGGTGGTGTGCAGCACGCCCTTCGGCCGCCCGGTCGAGCCCGAGGTGTAGAGAATGAACAGCGGATCCTCCGCGTTCATTTCCTCGCACGGGCATTCCGCCGTCACCACGGCGGCGGCCTCGTGGTACCAAACATCGCGCACCGGATCCATGTCGACGGGAGCGCCGGTGCGCTTGACGACGATGACGAAGTCGACGCCGCCGGCTTTGGCGATCGCCGCGTCGGTATTGGCCTTCAACGGCACTTTGCGGCCGCCGCGCAAGCCTTCGTCGGCGGTGATGACGACTTTCGATTGGCAATCCTCGATGCGGCCGGCGAGCGAATCCGGCGAGAAGCCGCCGAACACCACGGAATGGATGGCGCCGATGCGCGCGCAGGCGAGCATGGCGTAGGCCGCTTCCGGGATCATCGGCAGGTAGATGGTGACCCGGTCGCCTTTCTTGACGTTGCGGTTGCGCAAGATATTGGCGAAGCGGCAGACCTCGTCGTGCAATTGCTTATAGGTGATGTGCTTTGAATCTTTCGGATCGTCGCCTTCCCAGATGATGGCGGTCTGGTCGCCGCGGGCGTGCAGGTGACGGTCGATGCAGTTGTAGGCGACATTGGTGGCGCCGTCCTCGAACCATTTGATCGAGACGTTGTCTTTGGCGAACGAGGTGTTCTTGACCTTAGAGAAATGCTTCATCCAGTGGATGCGCTTGCCCTGCTCGGCCCAGAAGCCGTTGGGATCGGCCAGCGAGCTGTCATACATTTTCTTGTATTCGGCCTCCGTGATGAAGGCGCGCTTGGTCCACTCGGCGGGAATTTCGTAAATCTTCTCCGACATAACGTCCTCCACAGGGCGCGCCTGCGCGCGCATATTCTTCAAATTTGCGCCCATTATCGACGCCGCTGCCGCGGCGGACAAGCTGGCCAAAAGTCTCAAGGTGTAGCCCGGGTGAGCGGAGCGATACCCGGGACAGAACTAGCGGCAATTCAGCCCCGGATATCGCTGCGCTCATCCGGGCTACATTTACCGCTGCGCCTTGAATTCTTGGTTCTGAAACGCCGACGCATCGGGCGTTTTGATCACCACGTAGGGGTGATCGAGCTCCATGTGGCAGGCATTGCAGCCCTGGCTGAGCTGATCGTAGGCGGCGGCGAATTTTTGCGCGTCCTGCTGCTTGATGGCGGCTTCGACGGCGTTGAGCGGCTGGGTCAGCGCCAGGTCGACGAGATCGCCGACCGGCATGCCGCGAAATTTCGGCACCGCCTTGACGATGCCGGCGAACGCCTGCCGCAGCTCGGCCAGCGCGTAATTGGCAAGCGGCCAATTCTCCGCCTCGCCGGCGAGACCGAGCTTGGCGTGACGCGGCTGGATCAGCGTGTTCATCATGTCGCCCATGGTCATGACATAGGGCACAGGAGCATTCGCCAATGGCGGCGACGCCGGCTGTTGCGCCGGTGCATGGGTGGTTTGCCAAAAGCCGAGACTACCCGCGGCGATGATACCGATGGCGAATATGGCGATAAAGGTGGTGCGATCATTCATGCCATGAGCTCCCGATCGTCGCCGGCTACACGCCCATCGCGCCGATGACCGCGCCCATCACCACCAGAACGATCAGCCAATTGCCGAGGTCGATCAGCAGCAAGCGCTTGTCGCGGCCGGAGAAGCAGAAATTGACCACCATGGTGGTGAGGATGAAACCGAACCACAAAAACGCGCCGGTGATGACGCCGTTCTTCAGTGTCACTTCGCCCAGGCCAAGATGCCCAAGCACGCCGGCCAGCATCCAGGCGATGACCAGATTGCCGATGAAGGCGTAAAGGAACGGCAGGAACGCCCCCGGCTTTTTCATCTCCTCCTTGCATTGCTCCGGCGTCTTGCCCTGCGCCGCTTGGTAGATCTTGCCCAAGCTCATGTACCAGCCGGCGCTGACCAGCCAAGCCACCACGGCGGCGATGAGGACGGCGAGAAAGTTGATTCCGGCAAAGGTCATGGCGTTTCTCCGGCCTGTTATGGCCGCAAGCCTAGCGGGAAACGAACCGCTTCGGGAGGCCGGTCGGGAACAAATCGTCAGGGCGCGCGATTGCCGTAGCGAAAGCGGTCGCGTCATGTCGATTCAGGATCATGCATCGGAGGAGAAAGGCCGCAGCGCGGCGCCGCGCGACCGTCCGCCGCTGCCCGCGTCGACGATGCGGCTCGTCAAGCGGCTCGGGCTGACCTACGTCGACACCGCCGCACTGACGATAAAGCGTCAGCGTCACGGCCGCGGTTTTCGCTATCTCGCCGCCAGCGGCAAAACGGTCGGCGCCGCGGAGGCAAAACGCCTCGCCGCGCTCGCCGTACCGCCGGCCTATGACGACGTGCTCTATGCCGCCAATCCCATGGCCCATATTCAGGCCACCGGCCGCGATGCCGCAGGCCGCCTGCAATATCGCTATCATCCCGAATGGCAGCGGGTGCGCGAAACGCGCAAAGCGCGCCGCCTCGCCCACCTCGCCGAAGCCCTGCCGACCATCCGCCGCAGCACCAGCCAACATCTCGCCGGCAAAGAACCGACGCGGTCCTTCACCTTGTCGGCGATTATCGAGCTGGTCGCTCGCAGCGCCATCCGGCCGGGCAGCGAGCAGTATGCGAAACTGCGCGGCACGCGCGGCGCGGCGACGCTGTTGAAGTCCAATGTCGCGGTCTATGGCGAGACCGTGAAATTGCGCTTCCGCGGCAAGGGCGCCAAGCAGATCGACAAGGAGGTTCATGCGCCGAAGCTTGCCGCGGCCATCGAAATGCTCAAGCAATTGCCGGGGCGACGCCTGTTTCAATATCGCGCCGACGCCGGCGACTTGCGCACGGCGAGCGCGCAGGATGTCAACCTGTTCCTGCGCGAGATCGCGGGCGTCCAGATTTCGTTGAAGGATTTCCGCACGCTGCTCGCTTCCGTGTCGGTGCTCGAAGCGCTGGCGCGCGCCGAGCCGGCGACCAGCAAACGGGGGCGAAACCGGCAAGTTCTCGACGCCATCTGCGAGGCCGCGGCCGAACTCGGCAACACGCCGGCGATTTGCCGCAAGAGCTATGTCCACGAAACCGTGGTCAATGCTTTCGAGGACGGCGCGCTGGAGCGCTTCGCCGAGACGCTGCGCGCATCACGCTCCACCGCCCGGCGCGAACAGATATTGGCCGAAGTCGCCGCGCAAATTGAGGACGCTGCCGCCTGAACTAGGGTGTGGACTCATAACAAGCAGCCAACGTCTGCTGTTGGGGGTAAAGCGGTCCAGCAAAAGGTTAGCGATCTTCAGGTTCGATGCATCAGCGACTTGAGGGTGAGAGGCGTCTTTCCAAGTGAGCGTGGAACGCCTAATTCGCCTAAAGGAGTCTCGTTGTTATTGGAGACCACATGTTTGCAGTGACTGGAATTACCGGCCAGGTCGGCGGCGCCGTCGCGCGCGCTCTGCTGGATACCGGCCTGTCCGTTCGCGCCGTCATGCGCGACGCCGCCAAGGGCGCCGCCTGGAAAGAGCGCGGCTGCGAGATCGCCCTTGCCGATATGCAGGATACCGCGGCGCTGACCGCCGCTCTCAGCGGCGTGAACGGCGTATTTGTAATGATTCCGCCGATCTTCGACCCGACGCCAGGCTTTCCCGAGGCCAGGACCATAATCGCCGCCGTGACGACAGCGATCGCGGCCGCAAAACCGTCGAAGGTCGTCTGTCTCTCGACCGTCGGCGCGCAGGCGACGCAGCCGAATCTGCTCAACCAGCTCGGCCTGTTGGAGCAAGCACTGGGCGCCCTGCCGTCGCCGGTCTGCTTCCTACGGGCCGCCTGGTTCATGGAAAATTTGGCCTGGGACGTCGTGCCGGCGCGCGACACGGGCGTCGTGCCGAGCTTCCTACAGCCGCTCGACAAGCCCGTGCCGATGGTCGCGACGGCCGACATCGGTCACTTAGCGGCTACGCTTCTGCAAGAAACATGGACGGGCCGCCGCATCGTCGAACTCGAAGGACCGCGACGCATCACTCCGAATCAAATCGCCGCAACATTCGCCGAAATCCTTGGCCGGCCGGTCCGCATGAAAGCCGTTCCCCGTGACGCCTGGGAGGGACTGTTCGCGTCGCAGGGCATGAAGAACCCGACGCCCCGCGCGCGGATGCTCGATGGCTTCAACGAGGGCTGGATTGAGTTCGAGAATGGCGAGCAGAGCTCGCGCAAAGGTCACACCGAGCTGAAGACGGTGTTGAAGCAGCTCGTCGCACGCGGATGACTGCTCATGGCCCTAATCTGCCACGCTGGTCATTGGCTGTCGCGGCAGCTTTCGGGGGTAAAACGGACATTGACCAACCGCCAACCAACCTCGATTTATGAGTACACGCCCTAGCCTTAAGCCGACTTCATCCCGCCCATCTTGCAGACGAGCTTCCATTCGTCGGCGGTCACTGGCTGCACCGACAGGCGGCCTTGTTTCACCAGCACCATGTCTTTGAGCTTCGGCTCCGCCTTGATCGCGGCGAGCGTCACCGGCTGCGGCAGCGGCTCGACCGCGCCCGTGGTCACGGCGACCCAGGGCTCGTCCTTTTTGGCGGTCGGGTCGGGAAAGGCCGCGCGGAGGATTTCGCCGATGCCGACAACCTGCTTCTCGTCGCCGGTGTGATAGAAGAAAAATTTCTCGCCCTGCTTCATGGCCTGGAGATGTTTGCGCGCCGCGAAATTGCGCACGCCGCTCCACGGCTCGCCCTTTTTGCCGCGCTTGATTTGATCGTCCCAGGAGAACTCTTCCGGCTCGGTCTTCATCAGCCAATACGCCATCGTCATTCCTCCGACTTCAGCGGCCGCGTCAGCAAGGATTTTATCGCCTCGTCCAATGTCATCGTCTCGGCAAGCAGCGCCGCGACGGCGGCCGCGATCGGCATGTCGACCGAGCGCTCGCACGCCATGTCGAGGAGCACCGGCGCCGTGAAGGCGCCTTCGGCAAGCCCGGTGCTGATGGTGCCGGGCTTTTGGCCCTGGCCGAGACTGACGCCGAACTGGAAATTGCGCGACTGCGGGCTGGAGCAGGTCAATAGCAAATCGCCCAGTCCGGAAAGACCCATCATGGTTTGCGGTTTTGCGCCGAACGCCTTGCCGAAGCGCGTGAGCTCGGCGAAACCGCGGGTGGTCAGCGCGGCGCCGGCGCTGGCGCCAAGGCCGCGGCCGGTGACGACGCCCGCCGCGATCGCCAGCACGTTCTTGGTAGCGCCGCCGATTTCGACGCCGCGCATGTCGGTGGAATGATAGGGCCGAAAGCTCGGCGAGCCGATCGCCTGGGCAAGCTCCTGGGCAAGCTTGCCGTCGCGCGCGGCAAGAGTCACCGCGGTCGGCAAGCCGCGCGCCACGTCGGCGGCAAAGCTCGGTCCGGACAGGATCGCCGGCGTCGCGTTCGGCGCGCATTCGGCGACGATCTCGGTCATGAATTTTTTGGTGCCGCGCTCAATACCCTTGGCGCAGACGATCACAGGCGTGCGTGCGGCGAGCGATGACGCGAGAGATTTCGTGGCGCTGCGGACCGCCTGCGCCGGCACCACCAGCAGGATCGCCCGCGCCCGCGCGGCGTCGGCCAGGTCGGCCGCAATGGTGATGCGGTCGTCGATCCGCACGCCGGGCAGGAACAGGCTCTCGCGCTTGTTGGCGAGCTGCGCCGCATTGGCGGCGTCGTGCTCCCACAGCGTCACCTGCCGCCCGGCGCGCGCGCAAGTCAGCGCCAGCGCCGTGCCCCAGGCACCGCCGCCGATGACCGCGATGTGATCGAACGCCATGGTCCCAGAAGTCATGCCCGGCTTTATAACACCTCGCCGCGCAGCAGTTTGGGCACGTCGCCGACCAGGCCCGCCGCCTCGCGGATGAACAGCCGCTTCAAATTCGGCACCCGGTCGACGAGGCCGAGGCCGACATCGCGCGCGAGACGCAGCACGTCGGAGCGGTTGGAGAACAGGCGGTTGAGGCCGTCGGTGGCAATGCCCATGGTCACGGTGTCGAAGCGACGCCAGCGCTGATAGCGCTCGAGCACGGTCGCCGAACCCGGATCGAGGCCGAGCCGCGCCGCATCGACGATGACTTCGGCGAGCGCGGCTACGTCCTTCAATCCCATATTGAGCCCCTGCCCGGCGATCGGATGGATGACATGGGCGGCGTCGCCGACCAGCGCGATGCGCGCGGCGATGAACGAGCGGGCGACGAAAAATCCCAGCGGATGCACGCGCCGCGCGCCGACCGCGTTGATCTCGCCGAGATGCAGCTTGAAGCGTTGTTCCAACTCGTCATGGAACGCATCGTCCGGCAGCGCCACGATGCGCTTTGCCTCGTCCGTCACCTCGGTCCACACGATCGAGGAGCGAAAACCCTTCAGCGGCAGGATCGCGAATGGGCCGGCAGGGAGAAAATGCTCCTCGGCGCGGCCGCCATGATCGCGCTCGTGACCGACCGTGGTGACGATGGCCGACTGATCGTAAGTCCAGCCGTGGGTGGCGATGCCGGCACTTGCGCGGATCGTCGAACGCGCGCCGTCTGCGGCGGCGAGAAGGCGCGCGCCGATCACGGTGCCATCTTTAAGCTCCGCGACAGCCCGTTCGCCGTCATGGCGCACCCCGACCACGCCGGAAGCCAGCAGCGTGACGCCTTCGGCCTTTGCTTTCTCGGTCAGCGTGGCGACGAGAAAACGGTTCTCGATCATGTGGGCGAACGGCTCGCCGGGCTCGACTTCGCCGGCGAAGGTGAGGAACACCGGACGCATGGCGTCGTCGAGCCGGCTGTCGGTGACCACCATGTCGAGGATCGGCTGCGCCTCTTCGCTGACGGCATCCCAAGCCCCGAGCGTCTCGAACAGCCGCCGCGCCGCAGCGACGATGGCCGAAGCGCGTTCGTCATCGGCGTGGCTGACACCCAGCGCCGGATCGGCCACCGTGACGGCAAATGACGGGCCGAGCGCTTGGCGCAACGCAAGGGCAAGGGTGAGGCCGGTAAAGCCGCCGCCCGCGATCAGCACATCGACATTCTCACGCGTCATGGTCCCATTCTATCACGCCTGGACCGGGCTTGACCCGGCCCTGGAACCCGTATGCAAGGAGCAACGGAATAATGGGACAGCGCATGGCCTCCGCCGTTCAGGAAGTCCTCGACATCCTCGACCTCGAGCCGCTGGAGGTGAACCTGTTCCGCGGCCGCTCGCCGCAATCGCGGTGGCAGCGGGTGTTCGGCGGCCAGGTGATCGGCCAGGCGCTGGTCGCCGCCTGCCGTACCGTCGAGGACGTCACTGCGCGGCCGCCGCATTCGCTGCACGCCTATTTCCTGCTTGGCGGCGATCCCAAAGTGCCGATCATCTACGAGGTCGACCGCATCCGCGACGGCAAGAGTTTCACCACCCGCAATGTCAAGGCGATCCAGCACGGCCACGCCATCTTCTCGATGTCGGTCTCATTCCATCTCTCCGAGCCGGGCCTGAACCATCAGGTCAAGATGCCCGTGGTGCCGAAGCCGGACGAACTGCCGAGCGACGAGGAACTCAAGGACCGCATCTATCCGCTGTTGCCCGAACCGGCGCGGCGCTACTACGAGCGCGAGCGGCCGATCGAATTCCGGCCCGTGGAGTTCAGCCGCTATCTCGGCGAAAAATCGGAAACCGGCCGCTTCGATATCTGGATCCGCGCCACCGGCCGGCTGCCGGACGAGCCGGCGATCCATCAATGCGTGCTCGCTTATGCCTCCGACATGATGCTGCTCGACGCCGCGCTGATCCCGCACGGCCGCAGCGTGTTCTCGGAAGACATCATGGCGGCGAGCCTCGACCACGCGCTGTGGTTCCACCGTCCGTTCCGTGCCGACGAATGGCTGCTCTACGCCCAGGACAGCCCGAGCCTCGCCGACTCGCGCGGATTTTCGCGCGGCTTGATCTTTGCGCTCGACGGCACATTGGTCGCTTCGGTCGCCCAGGAAGGCCTGCTGCGGCAGCGCCGGCGCGCCAAGACGTGAACTTACAAGACGTGAGCTTAACGGAACGGCATAGCGTTGCTATCGTTCGCGGGAACGAGGAGTGCAGTCGTGGGAATGGGTGCGAGCACACTGCCGTTGCTCATGAAGCTGAAACAGCGGGGCCATATTGCCAACGGCTCCGCGGTCATCGAAATCGGCGCGCAACAGCTTGATGATTCCTTCATCAAGGCCAGGCGTGACATCGCCGCCGCCGGACGATTGTTCGGCGCGTCGACGCCACCGCCGTCGTTCGCCTGGACCGGCGCCCGCAGCGACACCAACGTGTTGGCCGGAGCGCCGCTGGCGCGCGCGTTCTGGACCTGGCTCGGGCTCGATTACGCGTCGATCGATATCGACGGCTCGCCCGGCAGCATTCCGCTCGACCTGAACTATGATGAGATTCCGCCGCAGCTCGCCGGCCGCTACGCCCTGGTGACGAATTTCGGCACCACCGAGCACGTCGCCAACCAGCTGCAGTCCTTCAAGATCATCCACGACCTGGCGGCCGCGGGCGCGCTCATGCTGCATGTGCTGCCGGCGGGCGGCATGCTCAATCACGGCCTCGTCGCCTACAATCCGAAATTCTTTTGGTTATTGGGCCGCAGCAACGGCTACAAGATCGTGTTCATGACCATGGGCTGGTCCGAGCGCGATCCCGGATTGCCGAAAGATCTGCAGGATTTCTTGACGCTCTATGACCGCGAGGCGGCATCGCAGTTCGCCGATTTTCGGCTGCCGGAGAGCTCAGTGGTTGTCGTCCTGCAAAAAATCTTCGACACGCCGTTCGTCGCGCCGATCGACGTGCCGACCGGCACCACGACCGAGCACGCAAGCTTGCGCGAACGATACTGGTCGGTGCTCAAACCAGATTTTTCGTTTCAAGCGCGCGAGAGCGATCTGCTGGCGCGGATCAGGAACGTCTATGACCGCGAACAGTCCTTGGCGGCGAAGGAAGTCGATCTTGAGCGACGCAAACGCGACGTCTACGAGCGCGAGCAGCATGTCGCGGCGCACGAATGGACCAGATATATCATTTTTGCGCCGATCAGGCTGTCGTACAGATTGCGGCGATGGCTGTACGCACACGCGCCGCCGTGGCTGGTCGCCGCGAAGCGCAGGATGTTCGGTGCTGCAAGCGCGAAATCCGACGGCACGCGATCCCGTGGAACTTGACCGAATGGGGCGGCCGACGCGCCATTCATATCCTCGGCGCGGTGGAGTACGCTGCCGCAAAGGCCGCCCGAAGCTTGCGACCGTGCGCCGAGGAAACGCCCCAAGGAAACGCCCAAGGAATCGCCCATGAAGCTCGTCATAGCGATCATCAAGCCGTTCAAGCTCGAAGACGTGCGCGACGCGCTGCTGGCCGTCGGCGTGCACGGCATGACCGTCACCGAGGTCAAGGGCTACGGCCGGCAGAAGGGCCATACCGAGATCTATCGCGGCTCCGAATATGCGGTGAACTTTTTGCCGAAGATCCGCATCGAGGTCGCGGTCGCGGCCAACGAGGTCGAGCGGGTCGTCGAAGCCATTGGCAGCGCCGCCAAGACCGGACAGATCGGCGACGGCAAGGTCTTTGTCACTCCGATCGAGCAGTCCATCCGCATCCGCACCGGCGAGACTGGTGCCGACGCGCTGTGAATCTGCGGTTGCTGCACCGCAAAACCGCATCGCCTAATTTTTAATCAGATCGGCTACTTTTTGCCCGGGAGGCCGGCGCCGCGGCGTCGAGCGCTGCCGTGAAATCGAGCATCTGCCCAAAAAGCATTTAATTATCAGATCGTTAACGCCAGCCGTCGAGTTGGCACGGCGCTTGATTGCCTGCCGCGCGGTACCACCGCAAGGGGGCGAGTTCCTGCGCGGTTCAAGCTTCGTTGTAGCCGCCCAGGCGTCGCAGCACGCAGGGGCGACAGGGGATCACATCACATGAAAATCGTCATGGCCGTCATCAAGCCGTTCAAGCTCGACGAGGTCCGCGACGCTCTCACCAAGATTGGCGTTCAGGGACTGACCGTCACCGAGGTGAAGGGCTACGGGCGCCAGAAGGGCCACACCGAAATCTATCGCGGCGCCGAATACGCCGTGAGCTTCCTGCCGAAGATCAAGCTCGAAATCGCCTGCGCCTCCGATCAGGTGGACAGGGTCATCGACACCATCACGGCGGCGGCAAAAACCGGCCAGATCGGCGACGGCAAGATCTTCGTCTTCGGTCTCGATCACGCGGTGCGCATCCGCACCGGCGAGACCGACGCCGCCGCGCTTTAAAAACATTCGCCATCGATTCCTCGGACAGGAGTGAAACCATGTCGTTGAAGAGATTTTCTCGCGCGGGGCTCGTTGCGCTCGCCGGAGCGATTCTGCTCGGGATCGTGCTGAGCGTCCCGACCTTCCATTCGTCCTACGCGCAAGCGCCCGCGGCGACAAATCCGCCCGCGGCGACCGCGCCGGCGCCGGACGCCGCGGCACCCGCCGCGCCCGCAGCCGATGCCGGACCGCCGGCCTGCGACGGTGTCAAGGTGACGGAAAACTGCACGCCGAATTCGGGCGACACCGCCTGGATGCTGACCTCAATGGCCATCGTGCTGATGATGACCATTCCGGGGCTGGCGCTGTTCTACGGCGGCATGGTGCGCAAGAAGAACGTCGGCGACACCATCATGACGAGCTTCGCCATCACCTGCCTGATCAGCATTTTGTGGCTGTTCTTCACCTACAGCCTGGCGTTCCGCTCCGGCACGCCGTTCATCGGCGGGCTGGATCGGGCATTCCTGCAGAACATGATCAGCAACACCTTCAACAGCGCGGGCGTGGCGCAGAACATCGGCACGCCGAATTCATTGGCGCCGACGATTCCTGAATCCGTCTATTCGATGTTCCAGCTGACGTTTGCGATCATCACCGCGGCGCTGATCGCGGGCTCGTTCGCCGAGCGGATGAAGTTCTCCGCCATGCTGTGGTTCATCGGGCTGTGGGCGATCTTCGTCTATTCGCCGGTGGCGCATTGGGTGTGGGGACCGGACGGCATCTTCAACTCGTCGAACGACAAGGCCTGGGTAAAGGTGCTCGATTTCGCCGGCGGCACGGTGGTGCACGTCAATTCCGGCACCGCCGGCCTGATGGCGGCGCTGATGCTGGGCAAGCGCAAGGAAACCGGGCCGCCGCATAACATGGTCTACACCATGATCGGCGCCTCGCTGTTGTGGGTCGGCTGGTTCGGCTTCAACGCCGGCTCGGCGGTAAGCGCCGGCATGCAGGCCGGCATGGCGATGCTGGTCACGCACATTGCCACCGCGACAGCCGGCTTCACCTGGATGCTGGTCGAGTGGATCATGCGCGGCAAGCCGACGGTGATCGGCATCTGCTCAGGCGCGGTCGCAGGCCTTGTCGCGATCACGCCGGCCTCGGGCTTCGTCGGCCCGATGGGCTCGTTTGCCATCGGCGTCGCCGCCGGCATCATCTGCTACTGGGGCTGCACCGGCCTCAAGCACATGTTCGGCTACGACGACGCGCTCGATGCCTTCGGCGTCCACGCCGTTGGCGGCGCGTCAGGCGCCATCCTCACCGGCGTGTTCGCCGTCGCGGCTTACGGCGGCACGTCGGGCCTGATCGAAGGCAATGCCGGCCAGGTGCTCAACCAATGCATCGGCGTCGGCACCGTGTTCATCTACGACGTGGTCGTAACCTTGATCATCCTGAAAGTCGTCGATCTCGTCATCGGCTTGCGCGTCAGCGAAGAAGTCGAGCGCGACGGCCTCGATCTCGCTCTGCACGGGGAGACGGTGCAGTAGTTTTTTCGCCGTCTACGGTCGGGGCGGACCTCCCGGCACCGTCCCGATCGTCGAGAGGCCCTGGCGCGAGCCGGGGCCTCTTTTATTTTGCGAAATGTAGCCCGGATGAGCGAAGCGATATCCGGGTCTGCCTCTCAAACCGCAACCCGCATGTCGCTACGCTCATGCGGGCTACTTGGTGCTCCCCAGTAAAAGCTGGCCTCTTAGTACATTTTCTTAAATGAATCGGACACGACGAAACGATGCATGTAGGGTCTCGCCCGAACGCGATTCATAAGGTCCCAATACATAGCCCGCGCTATTGGCTCATTACAGCCGGGTGGGTACTTATAAGTATATTTCTGGAAATTTGAATTCGCGCTTACAATCAAGTGCCAAGATCGCGCGAACTCCGACTGTAGATAGTCGAAGATCGCCCACCGTATATTGTTAAGAAATTCGGCGATTTGGCTCGAATGATAGATGAAAATATCGTCGTGAAACCATTCGAAGAAATTTTCGACTGCCAGGTACGCCTCTTGCTCGCTCACGGGATGACCGCTAGCCGCAAGCAACTTTCCGATATGTGCGACGTTTGTTGCTAGACGTGCCAAGTTATGCTTCGCGATATCTCCACAGATTTTGATGTAACGATATCGAGGAACACGGAGATCCGCGACCACGTCGATTGCGTGCAGGTTCACGCCCTTAGCAACGAAATCACCTTCAAGCCAGATAGCGAATGCTTCTGTACACTTGCTCAGATCAGAGGCTTGCGAAGCTAACCTAGGCTTCGCGCAGACTTGCCTCAGATAGTAGAGAAAGGTGAGGTCAGATGGCCGGGCGTTCGACGGCGCGGAGCTCAGACCCAGAGGAATTGGTGCACCTTTGAAGGCCCGCAGTTGTGACAGGAAATCGCCGAGAAGGATGATAAAGAGGCGGCTGTGTTGGCTTGTCTCGAACATCATGTTGGTCGGCTCGACTCGTTCGTGCTTTACGAACATGGCCCAATTGACCATTCCATCGATCATCTCCCAGACCGAATTCAGAATAATGCACTCTTGTTCTATCTCGTTCATGGTGGGTCCATCAGAAGTGGGCTGAGCGCAGCGAAGTCCACGCGGTTCGGCGGTGACATTGACCGCGTGGGCACGGCGCTTCGCCCCTTTGGCCGCCCTACGGCTTGCTAATCTACCGTGCCGTCCAGATCGCGATCCACTTTGGATTCGTCGAGATCCTTCATCAGCTCTTCGAATGTCATGACCGGCTTGCGTGGCAACGGCCGGGTGCTCGGGTTTTTCGCCGGCGTAATCCATCCCTCCCGTATGCCTCGGCTGATGACGTCTTCTTTCGCCATATCCAGCCGGCGGCCCAGTTGCAGCGGGACGATTTCGACGATGACTCGGTCGCCGTCGGTCACAAGCACGATTTCGCCGGCCGCGGCGAAGCGGATGTAATCGCGGAGTCTGTTTTTGAGGGTTTTCAAGTCGACTGAGCGCATGTGGGGGAAGTAGCTACCGAAACCCACTTCGTCAATTTAGGTAGCGTCTCACCGTCATGGCCGGACTTGTTCCGGCCATCCACGTCTTTGGGTTTGCCGCGCACCTAAAAAACGTGGATGCCCGCGACATAGGCGAGCGAAGCGACGCCGTTCTTCGAACGGCTATGCGCGGGCATGACGAAGGCCTGCAAGGTTGGATCGCCGAATCCCGGATTACGCGGCGCTCCATCCGGGCTACTTGCTGAAGCTACGCGGCCGATCCGAACCGCTTCCACGCCGCTTGTCGGGAGACGGCAAGCGCCTGCCCGATGGTTGCCCAACTCACGTCGCGCTCGCGGAGAATGTCGGCGATATCCTGCATCCCCGCATCGATCCTCTCGAATGCATCATTGTGTCCGGCCAGAGTCTTTAACAATGCATCGGTGGGCGCGCGGTCGGGTAAGAGTGACGGCATCGCTTGCGTTGTTGGCTTCCGCTTTTGCTTGATGATTTGCCCACAAAGGTGCACGCATTCGTCGCAAATGAACACGCCGGGGCCGGCGACAAGTGTCTTGACCTCAGTTTGTGCTTTTCCGCAAAACGAGCAGCGGTATAGGCGCTTGGTATTTTTTGCCTCTGACATGGCTCTGCCCTTTTCGTCAACGACAGGATGACAGTCAACCATGCGTTGACACTTTGTCAACCCTATGTTGACATGCCGACGCCGGCGTCAATTTCAAAGCAAGCGTAGCGAGCGTAGGCGGATGGAGCGGAGCAAAATCCGGGGCGGCATCGACGCATCGCGGCAATCCCGGATTACACTCCTCTCCATCCGGGCTACGCATTTGAACGGTCGAGCAAAAATCGCATCCTTGCGAATCTTTTCTGCTATTTCTGATCGATTTTCGGGTTTGATCGCAAAGTGTGTCGAAGCCGTTGCGATCCAATGTTTCACGGCAACAAGGCCGCCGCTTCAATGACTTACAAGGACACCGCGTCCCCAATTCAGCGACCGCATTTGACAATCGTCCCCGCATGGTTTTGAAGCAAAAAATCCCGCTCACCAAGGACGCCTTCCGGAGGCAAGCCGAAAGGTGGAGCGGGTGCGGTGCCCGCGGGTGGATTTGCAGTCCGCTCCCGGGCGGCTTGGGTATCAGTCTCCCGGCATGATGACCGGGACGGGAGGTGCTTCCCTGGACTGGGACAGGCGAAGGCGGGTAACGCCCGTTCAGACCGCGTCCCAGGAAGCCTGGCCTGAAGCCGAGCCTTTGGGATGGAATAATTCCCTTAGGTGAGAGCCGTGGTGGAACGCCGACAGGCGTGCGCGCTCTGCTGAGCGCGCGCCGTGCGCAAGCGCGGCGGTTGGTGACCTGCGTTTGTCGGCGTTCTGCCTCCTTTCTTCTTGTGTGAAGGAAGGGAAAAGCAAAGGGTGAAGGCGATGAATGGAGATGAGTTTCTCCAACTCGCACCGCCAGGCATCACGCTTAGACGCTGACGCGTCGCGAGAGCGCCTCCCCTTTCCGCCCCCGCGAAGCGGGGGCGGATGGAGCGAGCCGCTTTGTGGGGGCCAAAATCCCGATGGTTAAACGGGTCTTAACCTCGCCAAACCTATGCTATGGCGGTCGCCAATGCGGCGGGCGGCCCCGCAGTTGATCGATGTATAGGATGACCGGCCAGTCTGCCCCTTCGCATATTCCGGCAACGGCCTCGCGCGCCACCGGCTCGCGCTCGCCGTTCGTGCGGCTGCGCGAGCTGATCGACCGCTTTCCGCCGGGCCAGTCGGCGATCAGCCTGGCGGTCGGCGAGCCGCAGCATCCGATTCCGCCGTTCGTCGGCCCGGTCATCGCCGCGCACGTCAACGAGTTCGGCCGCTATCCGGCCAACAAGGGGCTCGACGAGTTCGGCGTCGCGGTCGCGGGGTGGCTCGGCCGCCGCTACGATCTGGCGCGCCCGATTGATCCAGCCAACGAAGTGCTGGTGCTCAACGGCACCCGCGAAGGACTGTTTCTCGCGGCGCTCGCCGCCAAGAACTGGGTGACGCCGCGCGCCGGCCGGCCGGCGGTGCTCATTCCCAATCCGTTTTATGCGGCTTATGCGGCCGGCGCGATCGGCGCCGATTGCGAGCCGGTCTATCTGCCGACCACGCGCGAGACCGGCTTCCTGCCCGACCTCGACGCGCTCGACGACGCTTTGCTGGCGCGCACGGTGGCGTTCTATATCGCCTCGCCGGCCAATCCGCAGGGTGCCGTCGCCGATCGCGATTATCTCTTCCGCCTGACCGCGCTGGCGCGCCGCTTCGGCTTTTTGATCTTCGCCGACGAATGCTACTGCGAGATCTATAGCGAGGAACCGCCCGCCGGTATGCTCGAAGCGGCCGGCGCGGATTTCGCCAATGTCGCGGTGTTCCACTCGCTGTCGAAGCGCTCGAGCCTGCCGGGGCTGCGCATCGGCTTTGCCGCGGGCGACCGCTCGTTCATGCAAGCCTATCTCGAATTGCGCAACGTCGCCGCGCCCATGGTGCCGACGCCGATGCAGCACGTCGCCATCGCCGCCTATAACGACGAGAAGCACGTCGAGGAGAATCGGCGCCTCTACCGCGAGAAATTCGATCTCGCCGACCAGATCATCGGCGACCGCTACGGCTATGTACGCCCGGCCGGCGGATTTTTCCTCTGGCTCGACGTGGCGGCGCACGGCGGCAGCGAAGCGGTGGCGCTAAAACTTTGGCGCGAGGCCGGCTTGCGCGTGGTGCCCGGCCGTTATCTGGCGCGCGAGCAGGACGACGGCAGCAATCCGGGCGCCGACTATATCCGCGTCGCCATGGTGCAGAACAACGCAATCACCGCCGAGGCGCTGCACCGCCTCGTCGCGGTGCTCGGTTAGAGCATGATCCCGAAAAGTGGAAACCGGTTTTCGGACAAGATCATGCGCAAACTAAAGAATAGCGAGCGAATGCGATGTCGATGATCGATCGCAGCCTCGACGGCATGGCTTCCCTCTCCGGCCAGCTCGGCGCCTTGCTCAAGCGGCGCCTGCGCGAGGTCGGCGGCATTGCGCTGCTCAGCCTCGCCATGATGGCGGCGCTGGCGCTCGCTACCTGGTCGGTCCAGGACCCGTCGCTGAGCCACGCCACCGACGCGCCGGTGCGCAATCTGCTCGGCCATACCGGCGCGATCACCGCCGATCTGTTGATGCAGCTGCTCGGCCTCGGCTCGCTGGCGCTGTTGTTGCCGATCGCGATCTGGGGTTACCGGCTGCTCGGTCACCGCCCGCTCGACCGCGAGCGGCTGCGCATGTTGCTGTGGCTGTTCGGCGCGGTGTTGGCGGCGGCCTTCGCCTCCTGCCTGCCGCGCAGCGCGCACTGGCCGTTGCCGTGTGGGCTTGGCGGCGTGATCGGCGACGCCGTCTTGCGGCTGCCGACGCAGCTGTTTGGCGTGCCCATGGTCGGCGCCAATCGCCTCGCCGCCGCGATCGTGCTCGGCATCGCGGCGCTCGTCGCCTTTGCCGGCGCGGCCGGCATCATCTGGCGCGACGCGGCGGCCGACGATGAAGAAGAGGAAAAAACCGTCGAAGACGACGACGACAGCGCGTGGATCTCGCTCGGCCGGCTGATGCATGCGGTTTTGAGCTTCCGCGCCCGCATCGCGCGCCTGTCCCGCCGCCGCCCTGTGACGCAGACCGCAGCGCGCCCCGCGGCGCCGCGGCGCATCGAGCCGCGCTTCGACGCGCCGTCGGTGCAATATGCCGGCGACGAAGCCGATGACGCGGTCGAGGATGCCGATGAGGCCGAGCCGCGCGCGCCGCGCAAGCCGCGCGCGCCAAAACCGCGCCGCTCGAGCGGCGGTTACACGCTGCCCGCGCTCGAACTGTTGATGCAGCCGAGCAAGGTCGGCCGCACCACCGTGAGCACCGAGACCTTGCAGGAAAACGCCACCGCGCTCGAAGGCGTGCTCGGCGATTTCGGCGTGCGCGGCGAGATCATCAATGCGCGGCCGGGGCCGGTGGTCACGCTCTACGAGCTCGAGCCCGCGCCCGGCATCAAATCGTCGCGGGTGATCAGCCTGGCCGACGACATCGCGCGTTCGATGAGCGCCCTGTCGGCACGCGTCGCCGTTGTGTCGGGCCGCAACGCCATCGGCATCGAATTGCCGAACCCGACCCGCGAGAAAGTCTATCTGCGCGAGCTCTTGGCCTCGCGCGATTATGCCGACACCAGCCACCGGCTGCCGCTCTGCCTCGGCAAGTCGATCGGCGGCGAATCCGTGATGGTCGATCTGGCGCGCATGCCGCATCTGCTCATCGCCGGCACCACCGGCTCGGGCAAGTCGGTCGCCATCAACACCATGATCCTGAGCCTGCTTTATCGGCTGCACCCGGACCAGTGCCGGCTGATCATGGTCGATCCGAAAATGCTGGAGCTCTCCGTCTACGACGGCATTCCGCATCTGCTCACCCCCGTCGTCACCGATCCGAAAAAGGCGGTGGTCGCGCTCAAATGGGCGGTGCGCGAGATGGAGGAGCGCTACAAGAAAATGTCGAAGCTCGGCGTGCGCAATATCGACGGCTACAATGCGCGCGTCGTCGAGGCCAACGGCAAGGGCGAAAAACTCACCCGCACGGTGCACACCGGCTATAACCGCGACACCGGCGAAGCGATCTACGAGCACGAGGATCTCGATCTCGAGCCGCTGCCCTATATCGTCGTCATCGTCGACGAGATGGCCGACCTGATGATGGTCGCCGGCAAGGACATCGAAGGCGCGGTGCAACGACTGGCGCAAATGGCGCGCGCCGCCGGCCTGCACGTGATCCTGGCGACGCAGCGGCCGTCGGTCGACGTCATCACCGGCACCATCAAGGCGAATTTCCCGACCCGCATCTCGTTCCAGGTCACCTCGAAGATCGACAGCCGCACCATTCTGGGCGAGCAGGGCGCCGAGCAATTGCTCGGCCAGGGCGACATGCTCTACATGGCAGGCGGCGGCCGCATCAGCCGCGTGCACGGGCCGTTCGTGTCCGACGAAGAAGTCGAGAAGGTCGTGCGGCATCTCAAGACGCAGGGCACGCCGGAATATCTCGAGGCCGTCACCGCCGAGGAGCCGCAGGACGAGGACGGCAATCCGGTCTTCGACGCCACCGCCATGGGCGGCGGCGAAGGCGGCGATCTCTACCAGCAGGCGGTGCAGGTCGTGGTCCGCGACCGCAAAGCCTCGACCAGCTACATCCAGCGCCGGCTATCGATCGGCTACAATCGCGCCGCCTCGCTGATGGAGCGCATGGAGCAGGAAGGCATCGTCGGCCAGCCCAATCACGCCGGCAAGCGCGAAATCCTCGTCGAAGGCGCCGACGAGGATGCCTATTGAGAATCGACGCATTGACCGTTATTCGGAACCGGTAGCCGCGAATTCGCCATAACGCGCGATTAGCGGATTGCGGCGGGGCGTATCCAGTACGGCAGGAGAAGACTATGGCGGGACGGCGCGCGACGACGATCCTCGCGGCGACACTATGCACCGCACTTGCTATTGCTTCGGCTTCTGCCGAAAACGTCCCACTGCCGACACCCGCGCCGCAGCCCAAATCCGGCGCCGTGCCCGGCGGCACGCCGACGCCGCCCGCGGCCGTTCCAAATTCGCCGGCAGCCAGCGATGCCGCGCCGTCGCGCCCGGGCTTTTTCCCATTCTCGTTCATGGACAAGGGCGGTCCGGCGCAGACGACCACCGCGTTCGACACCAAGCAGCGCGCGACTCTCGACCGGATCAGCCTTTATCTGTCGAGCGTGCAGACCTTGGTCGGCAATTTCGTCCAGATCGGGCCCGACGGCGGGCGCACCCAAGGCACCTTCTACATCCAGAAGCCCGGCAAGGTGCGCTTCGAGTACAATCCGCCGACGCCGATCGATATCATCGCCGACGGCTCCTCGGTGATAGTGCGCGACCGCAACTTGGCGACCCAGGATCTCTACCCGCTGTCGCAGACGCCGCTGCGCTACCTGCTCGCCGACCGCATCGATCTGTTGCGCGACACCGACGTCGTCAGCGTGTCGTCCGACGACACTTTCGTCACCGTCGTCATCGAGGAGAAGCAGCTGGTGGTCGGCACCAGCCGGCTGATGATCATGTTCGACGCCAAGGATTTGGCGCTCAAGCAGTGGACCGTCACCGATCCGCAGGGCCTCGACACCACGGTTGCGGTGTTCAATCTCGACGCGACCAAAAAGCCCGATCCGAACCTGTTCGTGATCAATTATCAGCGCAATACGGGTGCGAACTGAATTGTTTTCGCGGACACAAGCTCCGAGTCTGCGACGATCCCGGATCAGCGGTGCACCACTTCGTGCTGCACCGCATCCGGGAAACAAGACTTAAGAGTTGGCAATTCTGATTTGAGCTATTATTTGATTTCACATTTCGAATCTCGAACCCTGATCCACGCCAAGTGAAACTGAAACTCACGACCTGGAACATCAATTCGGTGCGGCTGCGCATCAATCTGGTCGCCAAATTCATCAAGGCGGTTCGTCCCGACATTCTGTGCCTGCAAGAGACGAAGTGTCCCGACGACGCGTTCCCGCTCAAGCGCTTCAAGCGGCTCGGTTACGAGAGCGTCGCGCTCAACGGGCAGAAGGGCTATCACGGCGTCGTCGTGCTCTCGCGCCTGCCGTTCGAGAGCTTCAACGTGCAAAGCTTCTGCGGCAAGACCGACTGCCGGCATGTGTCCGCGGTGTTCGGCGAGCGCGCCGGATTGCGCGACCCGATCACGGTGCATAATTTTTACGTTCCCGCCGGCGGCGACATTGCCGATCCCACGCTCAATCCGAAATTCGCCCACAAGCTCGCGTTCCTCGACGAGATGCGCAATCACACGATGCTCAGGCCGAAGGCATCCGAGCGTTCGATCCTGGTCGGCGATCTCAACGTGGCGCCGCTCGAGCACGACGTCTGGAGCCACAAGCAGATGCTGCGCGTGGTGTCGCATACCCCGATCGAATGCGAAAAGCTCGTCGCCGCGCAGAACGCCGGCGGCTGGGTCGACAGCATGCGGCGGCACACGCCGGAGCCGGCGAAGCTCTACACCTGGTGGAGCTATCGCGCGCCGGATTGGGCGACCGCCGACAAAGGCCGCCGCCTCGATCACATCTGGACCTCGCCGATGCTGGCCGACCGCGTCTCCGGCATTGGCATTTCAAGGGCTTATCGCGGCGCCGAGCGGCCGTCCGATCATGTGCCGGTAACCGCGACCATCGAAATATAAATTCCGGCCTTCCCGGCACCTCGCCTATTGTCCGGAATTGCTTTAACCGGGTGCTCGCCTGTTTCCTGCAAGGCGATGCCGCTTTAATCGGACATTGCCTGGTTAATTATTGAACGAAAGCGGTAGATCACCATGCTCGGCGTTTCGACCACGGGCAATGCGACCCTCATTGCCTACGACGACAAGCCGATTCTCGCCACCGATCCCTGGTTCGGCGACGAGAACCCCGCGTATTTCGGCAGCTGGGGCCTGAGCCACCGCATTCCGCCCGCCTGCAAGAATGACATCCTGAACGCCAAATACATCTGGTTCTCGCACGGCCATCCGGACCATCTCAACAGCGACAGCCTGCAGCAGATCCGCGGCAGGCACATCCTGCTCGCCGCTCATGTCGGCAGCCGCATCGAGCACGATCTGCGCGCGCAGGGATTTACGGTCTCGATCCTGCCCGACCGGCAATGGGTCGAGCTTTCGCCGCGGGTGCGCGTGTTCTGCATCTCGACCATGATTCAGGACAGCATCCTCCTGGTCGACGTCAACAAGCGGCTCTTCGTCAATCTCAACGACGCCGGTACCCGCGATTGCACGATGCTGATCCGAAAGATCGTCGCCGGATACGAGCACAGTTACATGATGTGCCTGTCGGGCTACGGCGACGCCGACATGATCAATTTCTACGACGAGAGCGGCATCTTCATCGCGCCGGCCGCCGGTCTGAAGCCGCCGCCGGGTCGACAAGTCAGCTTGCGGGCGCTTTCGCTCGGCATCCGCAATGCCATTCCGTTCAGCTCGTTCCACTCCTATCAGCGCACCGATTCGGTCTGGGCGCAGAATTACGTCACGCCGCTTGCGGATTATGCGCGCGGCTTCGACCACCAGAACCACAACTTCATTCCGGCGTTCTCGCACATCGATTGCGCGACCGGCGAGGTCATTGCGCTCAATCCGCCGAGCACGGAAACCGTGATGCGGCCGCCGGAAGATTTCGGCGACAATTGGAGCGACAGCCTCGAACGCGGCGATCTCGCCAAGCTGGCCGACTATTTCCGCAGCCGGGAGCTGGTGCGCGATTACCTGTCTTTCATCAATTTCCGCGTCGGGGGCAGCGACAATATCATCTCGCTCGACGGCACCAAGGGCCGCGGCATCACCTTCGAGGCGCCGCGCAACAGTCTGATGACGGCGGTCGACTATGAGATCTTCGACGATCTTCTCATCGGCAATTTCATGAAGACCACCCTGCACAAGTTCGACTCGCTCTATGACGGCGACTTCAACTTCGCGGTGACCAAGTTCGGCGACAACGGCCGCGCCAAGACCCACCGCGAGGTCGACACCTATCTGCGCGAGTACCGGCGCCGCGCCGGCGCCGATTGGTACTATCACCGGCTCTACGAGAACACGCTCGCCCGCGTCCGTTCGAAGGCGATCGCCTACCTGCCGCGCGAATCCCCGACCTGGCGCGTGGCCTATCAGATGTACCGCATGCTGGTCGCGTCCCGGCACTGAGCCGCGACCGCACGTCGCCGATCGCGGCCCCTGCCCGTCATCGCGCGCTATTGCCAAGGTTCTGTTGCGGCTCCGGCGCCACGCGCTAGGATGGAGCGGTAGCGCGAGGCGGCTCTGATGCATTCATTGAAGAAATCCTGGATTCGCTTTCTCAAGTTGCAGGAGCGCTCGCGCGAGCCCGGTCTCACCGCGCTGATGTTCATCGAGGGAACGCTGATCTTCGCCATCATTCCGCTCGCCGGCGTCGGCATGATGCCGGAACTCGTTCTGACCGCGACGTTCATTTTGTTCGTGCTCGCCACGCTGATGGTGACGTCGCGCAGTCACTGGGCCGCCGGCGTCGTGCTGATTGCCGTGTTGCTGAGCCCGGCCGGTGCCTTCGTTCATGCCGAGGACCCGTCGCCGTTCACCGAGGGACTTAGTCTGGCGGGGCGGTTGCTCGCGCTCTCGGCATTGAGCGTGGTGATCGCGCGGGCGGTCTTCGGACCCGGGCGCGTGACCTGGCATCGGGTTCAGGGTGCGGTCGTGCTCTACATGAACATCGCGCTGTTCTTCTTCACCCTCTATCGGTTTTTGACCACGCTGGTGCCGAACGCCTTTAACGGCCTGCCGCAAGTCGGCGCCGAACACGGTTCCGGCGCGGCGCTGCTCTATTTCAGTTTCTCGACGCTGACCACCGTCGGTTATGGCGACATCACGCCGGTCTATCCGCTGGCGCGCAACCTCGCCAATCTTGAAGCGGTGATCGGGCAATTGTTTCCCGCAACACTGTTGGCGCGGCTGATCAGCCTCGAGATCGAGCATCGCCGGCAATCGAAGAGCGGCTGAGCGAGGCGGCGATGGACGCGCAACCGAGCCAGCGGACTTCGTCAAGCCAAACTTCGTTAAGGCACATCGCGACGCTGTCATGCTGTCTGTTCATTTCGCTCGCACCGACATGCGCGTTCGCGCAAGGCGCGGGGTCGACGCTCGCGGAGATCGCGTCCTACGCGGGTCCCGATCGCGTCGCAAAGCTCGTCGCCGGGGCGAAGAAGGAGGGCGCGGTCAATATCTACACCTCCGAAACGGTCGAAGACGTCGGTGCGCTCAGCCTGGCGTTCCAGAACAAATACGGCATCAAACCGAACGTTTGGCGCGGCAGCTCGGAGGATATCCTGCAACGCGCCGTCGTCGAGGCGCGCGGCGGCCGGTTCGATGCCGATGCCTTCGAGACCGGCGCCACGGCGATGGAATCGCTGCATCGGGAACTGTTGCTGCAGCAGATCGACCTGGCGGCAGCCGCCAATCTGGCGCCCGAGGCGATCCAGCCGCACCATGAATGGATCGGCACCCGCTACAACATTTTTGTCGCCGCCTATAATACGCGGCTCGTAGCCGGCGCCGATTTACCGAAGAGCTACGATGACCTGACCGATGCCAGATGGAAGGGCAAGCTCGGCATCGAGGCCGACGACAGCGACTGGTTCGGCGCGGTGATCGCGGCATTGGGCGAGGAACGCGGCTTAAAACTGTTCCGCGATATCGTTGCGGGCAATGGAATATCGGTGCGCAAGGGCCATACGCTGTTGGCCAATCTGGTGGTGTCCGGTGAAGTACCGCTGGCGATATCGACGTATTTCTACAAAGTGGCGCAGTTGAAGGACCGCGGCGCTCCGATCGATGCGCTTTCGATCGCGCCTGTGGTGGCGCGCTTTGAAGGCGCCGGCGTCGCCCGCCGCGCACCGCATCCCTACGCCGGTGTGCTGTTCATGGAATTCATGCTCACCGATGCTCAGGACATTTTGGCCAAGCGCGATTTCTTTCCGGCGGACGTCAGGGTCAAACCGATGCCGGCGGGGCTGACGTTCCTCGATCCGGCAAAAGCCCTGGATCAAAGCCAGAAATGGAGTAAGTACTACCGAGACATCGTGACCCATCCGGCGCGTTGAATCGCAAAGGGCGACGCAAGCGGAAATGAGGAACTGACATGGGTAAGCGCCAGCACGACCCGGACAAGGAACGGGTCTTCGTTCGCCCCATCACCGGTGCCTATAGTCTCACCGACGAGCTCAAGCGCCTGCGCGCCCAGCCGCGGGTGATCAAAGGCAAGGAAACCAAGCTCGACGGCGGACCGCAGCATTTCAGCCGCCACTATGTCGAGCCCGAGGATGGCCTGTGCCAGACGCTGCACATCCATCTCGAGGAATATGCGCCGGGCGGCACCACCCAGAAGCACGGCCACGTCAACGAGGCGGCGTTCTACATTCTCGACGGCTCAGGCTACGAGATCCACGACGGCGTGCGCTACGATTGGAAGGCCGGCGACGTCGCCATCGTGCACAACAATTGCGTCCACCAGCATTTCAACGCCAGCGCCCGCGAGCCGGCCCGCGCCTTGGTGATCAAGACCAAGCCGATGTATCTGTTCATGAACATGCTGTTCCAGCACACGGTGATCAAACGACCGAAGACGCCGTCGCCGACGCAAGGCAATTTCGTGCCGCGCGACGATGAGGAGGATTTCAATCATCCCACCGGCAAGGTCGAGGAAGAGGTCTGACATGGCGTGGGACGAAGCAAACGCCTGGCTCACGGGCGCCGCCAACAAGGCGCTCTATCAAAACCTGCTCGACGACGCGACGACGCGGCCGTCCCGCGTCGCGTTGCGCAAGAAGATCGTGCATCCCGACGAGATGCCGTGGGAAATGTCGCGGCAGGGATTGCTCAAGCATCTGCTCAACGAGCAGATGAACACCCGCATGGAAACCGTTGACGCCTACATGCAAGTGCTGCCACCCGGCAGCCGGTCGGGCAAGCACCGGCATCTCGCCGAGGAATGCCTCTATGTGGTCGAGGGCTTTGGCTACGACCTGCATCAGGACTGCGACGTCGAGATCACCGACGCCTACGAATGGAAGCCGCAAGACGAGATCAAGCGCTACGACTGGGAAGCCGGCGACGTCATCTATGTCCCGCCTTGCACCATTCACCAGCACTTCAACGGCGATCCGGCACGGCCGGCGCGGCTGATCTCCTGCACCAACCGCATTTACAAGAATTCCGGCCTCAACGACCTCGCGCAGATCGAGAATGCGCCGGAATACGACCCAAAAGTGGTGCTCACCGCCGAGTTGGTGCGGCAATATCTCGAAGGCCGGGCCGAGAAGGTCGCCTGAAGCGGACGAACGCTATTGCGGCTCGCCGCCGCCGCGCGCCAGCGCCGCGCGGACATTTTCGACATCGCGCGACCATTGGTCGGCCCGCGAAGCGAGTAGTTCGCGCAGGCGCTGCGCGGCGTCCGGATAGCCTTCGAGCATGCGCAGGAACATCGAGCGCGAAATGCGCAATACGACCGAGTCCTCACGCGCCCTGGCGGTCGCCGGCCGTTTGGTTTCCGCGATCAGGGACATTTCGCCAAGCAGCGTGCCCGGACCGGCGACGACTTCGGATTCGTTGCCGCGTTCCGTCGAAAGACTGAACGACCCGCGTTGGATGATGTAGCCGCCGTCGGCCGTTTCGCCGACGGTGAACAGCACTTGGCCGGCCTCGACGCTGTAGCTTTCGGCGCCGATGGCGACGATGCGCAGCGCACCGGAACCGAGCCGGCGGAAAATCGGAATCCGTTCCAGGAACGCGATGTCGTCTTCGATCGTCATGATGGCCGCAGGTTACGGCACCAGTTTATAGCCGCCGGCTTCGGTGACCAGGATCGAGGGCGCGGCGGCGTCCTTCTCGATTTTCTGCCGCAAGCGATAAATGTGGGTTTCCAGCGTGTGGGTGGTCACACCGGAATTGTAGCCCCAGACCTCCTGCAGCAGCGTCTCGCGCGACACCGGCCGCTGCCCGGCGCGATAGAGATAGCGCAGGATCGCGGTCTCCTTCTCGGTCAGGCGGACCTTGTTGCCCTTGGGATTGAGCAGGATCTTTGAGCTTGGCCGGAACGTATAGGGGCCGATGGTGAAGACCGCGTCCTCGCTGGCCTCGTGCTGGCGCAGCTGCGCCCGGATGCGGGCCAGCAGCACGGCAAAGCGGAACGGCTTTGTGACGTAGTCGTTGGCGCCGGATTCCAAGCCCAGGATGGTGTCGGAATCAGTGTCGTGGCCCGTGAGCATGATGATCGGCGCCTTGAAACCGTTCTTGCGCAGGATGCGCACGGCTTCGCGACCGTCGATATCGGGCAGGCCGACGTCCATGATCACGAGGTCGATCTGCCCGGCCTTGGCGGCCTGCACGCCCTTGCTGCCGTTCTCGGCGCCGACGGCTTCGAATTCCTCGTGCAGCGACAGCTGTTCGGTCAGCCCGTCGCGCAGCTCGGCGTCGTCGTCGACGATCAGGATCTTGCGCGTATTGGGCATTCAGTTCGACCCCGCAGCCGCTTTGCCGCGCCGGAAGGCGCGAAGTAGAAGGGGCAAGATACAAGAGCCGTCGCACCTTGGGAATCGGCGATCGGGCCAAAGAATAGACCATGGAACGTATTAACCGACGGACCACGCGACCGACCGCACTTCGCTCGATCCGCGTCAGCGCCCGGCCGGGCCGCAAATCCCGGGGCTGGCTGTTTGCCGGGCCCTTGTTGATACCCGTTGCGCTCGGCCGCACCGGCATCAAGGCCGACAAGCGCGAAGGCGACGGTGGCACCCCGCGCGGCCGGTTTCGCCCGCTGCGGCTGTGGTGGCGGGCCGATCGCCTGCCGCGGCCGCGGACCTCGCTGCCCCTCCGCCGCATCGGCCCGGACGATGCCTGGTGCGAGGACCCCCACGACCGGCGCTACAATCAAGCCTACCGGCGCTCGGCCAGTGAACCAGGCGACCGGCTCCGCCGCGGCGACGGCCTCTACGACATGGTCATCGAAATCGACCACAATACCCGGCCGCGCGTGGCCGGCCGCGGCAGTGCTGTTTTCATCCATGTGGCCCGATCGGGTTTCGGGCCGACCGCCGGCTGCGTCGCGCTGCGGCCACGGGACCTCAAGACCCTGCTGAGCCGCATCAGTTCGAAGACCCGAATATTGATTCAGTCTTAGTGACCCAAACTTCGCGCCCCGAAAATCGCCGAGCCGACCCGCACATGGGTGGCGCCGAACGCGATCGCGGTTTGGAAGTCCGCGCTCATGCCCATCGAGAGCAGCTTTAGCCCATTACGGCCGGCGATCTTTGCGGTGAGCGCGAAATGCGGCGCCGGGGCTTCATCCGCGGGCGGGATGCACATCAGGCCCGAAATCGTCAGCCCGTGGCGGTCGCGGCAGGCGGCGAGGAAGCTGTCGGCGTCCTGCGGCAGCACGCCGGCCTTTTGCGGCTCGGCCCCGGTATTGATCTCGACGAACAGCACCGGGCGCCGGCCCTGCTTGGCGATCTCCTTGGCCAGCGCCTCGGCGAGGCTTGCCCGGTCGACCGAATGGATGGCGTCGAACAAGGCCACCGCCTCCTTGGCTTTGTTCGACTGCAAGGAGCCGACGAGATGCAGTTCGAGGCCGCCATCGCGCGCGCCGTGGTGGGCGATGAGCGGCGGCCATTTGGCCTTGGCCTCCTGGACGCGATTCTCGCCGAACACGCGCTGGCCGGCGGCGATCACCGGCGCGATGGCTTCGGCGCCGAAGGTTTTGGAGATCGCGACCAGCGTGACGGTCGCGGGGTCGCGCCCGGCATCGCGGCAGGCTGCCGCGATCTGCTCGCGCACGCCGGTGATGCCGCCCGATCGATTCATGGTTTCCATCCGGTCAACGCTGCATCGAATGATTCAAATTTTAGCAAAACCGCGAAGACCACTTTCACGTGTGTCTATTACTGTACGGAACCGGGGTCGAGGGTGCGTGATGCTGGACAATCAATCAAAGGCGCGCAAGCCGTCGTGGCGCAGCAAGCCTATTTTGAGCATCCGCGCCCGCTTGCTCGTGCTCGCGCTGTTGGCCATCGCGCCGCTGGTGTTCGACCGCGTTCACGGGCTGGAACTGGCCCGCGGCCATCGCATCGACCGCGCCCGCACCGAAGTGATCGATCTGGCGCGGCGCGGCACGGAATCGCAGCGCGAGATCATCTATTCGGTTCGCGTGCTCCTGCAAATCGTCGCCCGCGCCTATGCCAAGGTGCCGCTCGATGCGGCAAACTGCAATCAATACTTGACCGCGCTCACCGGCAACGTGCCGTGGATCCGGGGTCTGTCGGTCGCCGGCGTCGACGGCCGCATCACATGCTCGACCGAGTCCGAAGTGATCGGATTGAACGTGTCCGATCGTCCGCATTTTCAGAATGCGCTGCTTTCCCGTGACTTCGCCCTGAGCGATTATCTGGTCAACCGGCTGCATCAGTGGCCGAGTCTCGTCGCCACGTTTCCGGTGATCGGCGACGACGGCAATGTCAACGGCGTTGTGCTTGCCGCGATCAACCTGCAATGGGTCGGCGAACTGGTATCGGCGGCCACGCAGCGCGCGGGCGCTTCCGTCGTCCTGCTCGACGGCAGCGGCACACTGATCGCCGGCTCAGCCGATCAGGAAAAACTCATCGGTAAGCCGTTCGCGGCGCAGAGCCTGGCCCATGACATGCTCTCGCGCGATGAGGGCACGATGGCGACCGAGGGCTTCGACGGCATCCGGCGTATCTTCGCCTTTGTGCGCGTGCCGTGGACGCAGGCACGCCTCGCCGTCGGCCTCGACGAGCGCGCCGTGCAGGCCGACATCGCCCGCGAAACGACTGTCGCCTATCTGCAACTGGCGCTGTTCAGCATATTCATTCTGCTGGTGGCGTGGTTCGGCGGCGAGCAGCTCATCGTCAGGCCGATCCGCTCCCTGGTGCGCACTGCAACCCGCATCGGGCGCGGCGAATTCCATGTGCGCATCACGCAAGAGACGTGGATCGCGGAGTTCAAGCCGCTTGCCGCCGCGCTCGACGACATGGCGAAGAAGCTCGCCGAACGCGAGGAAGAATTGCGCATCGCCAACGAGCACCTCGACGAACTGGCGAGCCTCGACGGCCTGACCGGACTGGCCAACCGCCGCGGCTTCGACCGCCAGCTCGAGCAGGAATGGCGGCGCGCCGGCGAACTCAACGAGCCGGTGGCGCTGATGATGATCGATATCGATCACTTCAAGCTCTACAACGACCGTTACGGCCACGTCTCGGGCGACACCTGCCTGCGTTCGGTGGGCGAAACATTGTCGCTGGTGACGCTGGAAAACTGCGTGCTCGTCACGCGCTATGGCGGCGAGGAATTCGCTTTGCTGCTGCCCGGCCTCGATCTGCCGCGGATCGCCTCGCTGGCCGAGGAGGCGCGCCGTTCGATCGAAGATCTCATGATCACCCACGCCGAAGCGCCGTGCGGCCATGTCACCATCAGCATCGGTGTCGAGTCGGTGGTGCCGCGCCCCGGCCAGACCGCCGCCGATCTGGTCGAGGCCGCGGATCGTGCGCTCTATGCCGCGAAGCGGCGCGGCCGCAACCGCGTCGACGCCAATGTCCCGACGCTGGTGAGTAGTTCGGAGCCAGCGCCGCGGACCATCTACGAGACGCCACCGCTGGTCGCCTAGCGGACAGTCTCACGAACGCTTGCGCTTGCTCTTCTTTGGCGGCTTCGGCGGCGCCCAGATCATGGCTTCGAGCTTCATGCCGTCGGGATCGGCAAAATAGACCGCGTAATAGCTGTCGCCGTAATACTCGCCCGGCGGATCGACCACCGTCATGCCGTTCTTCTCAAGAAAAGCGCCGAGATCGTCCACCGCCTTGCGGCTGGCGAGCTCGAAGGCGTAGTGGTGGAAACCGATGTCGCCTTTGCGATATTTGTGTTTCCGCCCCTGCGCATCGGCGGCGGCGATCCAGAACAAGGTCTTGCCGTTGCTCCAGCCGGCCATGTCGCCATATTCGTGTTTCAATTTGAAGCCGAGAAATTTTAAGAGCTTGTCGTAAAACGCCTTCGAGCGGGCGAAATCGCCGACGCTCAAAACGAGATGATCGATGCCGACGACGCGAGGCATGGTGTGTCTCGAATGTAGCCCGCATGAGCGAAGCGACATGCGGGGAGGACCAAGCCGCAAATCCGGCCCCGGATATCGCTTCGCTCATCCGGGCTACGCCGCTTGCCTTGAACCTCTAGCGCCCGCAAGATAGCACAAGCGATCCGCCCCGGGACCAACGCCATGCCGCGCACTTTGTTCGACAAAATCTGGGATTCCCACCTGGTCGGACAGCGCGCCGATGGCCGCGACCTGCTCTATATCGATCGCCACGTGCTGCACGAACTGCATGCGCATCATGCCTTTACGGCGCTTGAGAAGCAGGGCCGGCCGATCCACCGGCCCGATCTGACTTTCGCCGTGCAGGACCACACCGTCGCCACCAAGGCCGGGCGCGATGACGACACCAATCCGTCGGGCACCGCGTTCTTGCGGGCGATGCGCGAAGGCACGCGCAGGAACGGCATAAAACTTTTCGACATCGACGATCCGGAGCAGGGCATCTCCCACGTGGTGGCGCCGGAACTCGGCATCGTGCTGCCGGGGGCGACGCACGCGGTGCCGGACAGCCATGCCAGCACGGTCGGCGGCGTCGGCGCGCTCGCTTTCGGCTGCGGCACCAGCGAGATGACGCACATCCTCGCCACGCAAGTGATGGCGTTGAAGCGGCCGAAGCGTATGCGCACGCGGCTCGACGGCCGGCTCGGCGCCCATGTCAGCGCCAAGGATGTGGCGCTGCGGCTGATTGCCGAGCTCGGCGTCGCCGGCGGCCGCGGTTACGTTGTCGAATATGCCGGCTCCGCTGTTCGCGCCATGCCGATCGAGCAGCGCATGACCTTGTGCAATCTCAATATCGAGATGGGCGGACGCTCAGGCTTCGTCGCACCCGACGATGCGACTTTCTCCTGGCTTGCCGGACGTCCTTATCTGCCGCAGGGCGCGATGTGGGATCGCGCGCTGGAAGCTTGGCGCTCGCTCGTGACCGACGACGATGCCGCATTCGATCGCGACGTCACGCTCGACTGCAGCACGCTCGAGCCGCAAATCACCTGGGGCACCGATCCGAGCCAAGTGGTCGGCATTTCCGGCCGCGTGCCCGAATCGACGGCGATGGATCCGAGCCGCCGCGCCGCCGCGGAAGGTGCATTCGCCTATATGGACCTGACGCCGGGAATGCCGCTGGCCGGCCTGCCGGTCAATCGCGTCTTCATCGGGTCGTGCACCAATAGCCGGCTGCCGGATCTCGAAGTCGCCGCCGCCGTGGTGCGCGGCCGTAAGGTTGCCGAGGGCGTTGTGGCGATGGTCGTGCCGGGCTCCTCGACGGTGAAACGCGAGGCGGAAGCGGCGGGGCTCGATCGCGTGTTCCGCGATGCCGGTTTCTTCTGGGGCGAATCCGGCTGCTCGATGTGCGCAGGCGGCAACGGCGACCGCGGCGAACCGGGCGAGCGCTGCGTTTCGACCACCAATCGCAATTTCGAAAATCGCCAGGGCCCGAAGGTGCGCACGCACTTGGCCAGCCCGGCGACCGCGGCGGCGACGGCGATCGCCGGACGCATCGCCGACGTGCGGCAATTGTTGTCGGGAGCGGCGTGATGGAACCGTTCACCCGCCATACCGGCATCGCCGCGCCGCTTCTCAAAGACGACATCAACACCGACCAGATCGCGCCGATCCGGCATTCGCGCAGCCTCAAGGAAGACTACAAGACGACACTGTTTTACCGCGCCCGGGCGCGCGACGATGGCAGCGAGGATCCGGATTTCGTTCTCAACAAGCCGCAGTTCCGCAACGCCGGCATTCTGGTGACCGGCCACAATTTCGGCGCCGGCTCGTCGCGCGAATCGGCGGTGTGGAGCATGATCGCCAACGACATCCGCGTCATCGTGGCAAAAAGCTTTGCCGACATCTATCGCGAGAATTGCCTGCAGAACGGCCTGCTGCCGATCGTGCTCGCGCCCGATGAGGCCGAGGCTTTCATCGCCCGCGTGGTGCGCGTCAACGGCGACGGCCCGTTCACGGTCGATCTGGTAACGCAGCGCATCAGCGGACCGGGCGGCGCCGATGTCGCCTTCGAGATCGCTGCGGCCGACCGCATGCGGCTCATCGAAGGCCTCGACGATATCGGGATGACGCTCAAGCAGATGGACGACATCGTGCAGTGGGAGCAACGCGCCGCCGCGGCGCAGCCTTGGCTGCAAACGGCGCGGGACAGCCGCTAAAAAGGGAGACGCGTAATGAGCGTGCGCAAAAAACTTCGAGCCATCATGGCGGGCAAGCGTCTGGTGCTGATGCCCGGCGCCTATGACGCGCTGTCGGCGCGCATCATGGAAGCCGAAGGATTTGAGGCGATTTGCGCCGGCGGTTATGCCGCCATCGGCTCGATGCTGGCGCAGGCCGACATGGGCCAGTCCAACATGCGCGATTACGCCGATCACTACGCGCGCATCTGCGGCGCCGTCGATGTGCCGGTCTATGTCGACGCCGACACCGGCTTCGGCGGTGTCAACAATGTGCGGCAGATGGTGCGCGCCTTCGAGGCCGCCGGCGTCGCCGGCGTGTTCATCAGCGACCAGGTGTTTCCCAACCGCTGCGGCTATCTGCCCGGCAAGCAGGTGATCCCGGTCGAGCAGATGCTGGCCAAGGTCAAGGCCGCGCTCGACGCGCGGCGCGATCCGGATTTCTTCATCGCCGCGCGCACCGATGCCGCCGGCGTCGACGGCCTCAATGCGGCCATCGAGCGCGCGCGGCTCTTCATGGAAGCAGGCGCCGACATGGCCAAGCCCATGGGCGTCGATACCATCGAAGACATCAAGCGCGTGTTGCGCGAAGTCGGCGGCCCGCATATGGCGACGCTGTCGCAAGCCGCGGGCTTGAAAAAACGCAGCCTCGAAGAGCTCGAAGCCGCCGGCGTGGTCGCCGCGACCTTCCCCTCGATCGCGCTGTTCGCCGCGGCGAACGCGGTGCGCAACGTGCTGCGCATTCTCAAACGCGAGAATTCGCTGACCGCCACGTTCGATCACCTGCTGCCGCTCGACGACTATTACGAGCTGGTCGGGCTGAAGGCGATGCTGACGCGCGAGGAGAGCTACGACAAAGCGGCCGAGGCGCTGACCCAAAAGCGCGCCGCCGAATAGCCGCGATGGCGTCCAAAGCCGCGATCGCGTTTGCGCTCCTCATCGGCGCGTCGTTTGCTTCCGGTGCGAGCGCTGAGGATTTCTACAAGAACAAGCAGCTACGCCTGATCGCCGGTTTTCCCGCGGGCAACGACTACGATCTTGGCGCGCGGCTTCTGGTCAAATATCTGCCGAAGTACATTCCGGGGCAGCCGACCATCATCGTCCAGAACATGCCGCAGGCGGCGAGCGTCGCCGCCGCCAATTACCTCTATACCCAGGCGCCGCGCGACGGCACCGTGCTCGGCTCGTTCTCGCGCAACATCGTCAACGACGCGCTGACCGCTCAGCCCAATGTCGAGATCGATCCGCGGCGCATGAACTGGCTCGGCGCCACCTCGCGCCCGGCGCGGGTCTGCGTGCGCTGGTACACCGCGCCGGTAAAGACGCCGGCCGATCTGTTCACGACGGAATTCATCGTCGGCGCCGCCGGCGCCACGTCTTCGCTCGCCATCCTGCCGACGGTGCTCAACAAGGTGCTCGGTACCAAATTCCGCATCGTCGAGGGCTACCAGGGCATGGGCGACACACTGCTGGCGGTGCAACGCGGTGAATTGCAGGGCGCCTGCGCCTCGTTCCAGCAGTTCCGCATCGTCGAACAGCAGATCAAGGACGGCAAGATGACGTACCTGCTGCGCGCCGAGGAAACGCCGATCGCCGAGATTCCCGACGTGCCGTCGATCTTCGACTACGCCAAGACCGACGCGCAACGCCAGCTCATGCGCTTCGTGTTCTCCTCCACCGAATTCGGCCGGCCCTACGTGTTCCCGCCGGAGGTGCCGCGGGACCGCGTTGACATCATGCGCAAGGCGATTGCGGACGCGGTGCACGATCCGGAACTGGCGGCCGAAGCGGCGAACATTAAAATGGACATGACGTACACGCCGCCGGATCACCTGGAGCAGCTCGTCGCAAAGCTCTACCAAACGCCGCCAACCGTGATCGAAACCGTCAAGGCGCTGCTGCCGAACGAAAAGTGAGACCGACGCCACGGCCCAACCACACAATTGCGACTCGGCGATAAATTTTGGTATTGTTGCCGCAACAAGCGGAGCGACCTTGCGGACAAAAACAGGCAGCGCGATTGCAATCCTTGCCGCGAGCGTGGCGCTTGCGGCCTGCGCCGCGTCGCCGCCCGCCGACCAGCCCGCGGCAAGCGCCGCGCCGGCGACAGCGCCCGCAGCCGCGACCGCCGCCACACCGGCGTCGCAACTGCGCGATCTCACGCCACAAGAGAAGAAGATCATCGTCGAAGCGGTCGCACCGTCGCTCAAGGAGCCCGGGGCGGCGAAATACAAATGGACCAAGTTTCCCATTGTGCCGCCGTCGGACGAGGTCAGCTATTGCGCAACCGTGGACGCCAAGAGCCCCTATGCGGCCTATAGCGGCCACCAAGCCTATATTGTCGACGCCAAGGTCGCCGGCGGCCACATCACCTCGGCCGCGCTGGGTCTCATCACCGGCGGCAAGGATACGGCCATCGTCGCCAACATGTGCGCCACGCACGGGCTCGATCCGAACAGCGGCACCTAGACTAGGATCCAATTCAATTGAATTGGATCCTAGTCTAGGATTTTAGTTTGAGCATGATCTTATCCGAAAACCGGTTTCCACTTTTCGGGATCATGCTCTAAAATTTAAACGTGCGGCGTCCACTCTTCGGCGCTGGCGCCGGCCAGCGATTGCACGCGCGCATCGTCGGCGGCAAGCTCGCGCGCCGAGCCGGAATAGACCACCTGGCCGTCGTCAAGCACATAGGCATGGTCGGCGATTTCGAGACTCATGCGCACGTTCTGCTCGACCAGCAGCACGGAGATTCCCTCCGAGCGCATCTGCGCCACGATGCGGAACACTTCGCGCACGATCAACGGCGCCAGTCCTTGCGACGGCTCGTCGAGCATGAGCAGTTTTGGATTGATCAGCAGCGCGCGGCCGATCGACAGCATTTCCTGCTCGCCGCCGGAGAGCTGCCGGCCGCGGTTCGACTTGCGTTCCGCGAGCCGCGGAAACAGCCGATAGATGCTGGCCGGCGTCCACGGGCCCGGCCGCACCAGCGGCACCATCAGGTTCTCGTCGACGGTGAGATTGGGAAAAATCTTGCGGCCTTCGGGAACATAGCCGACGCCAAGCCCGGCGACGCGAAATGGCGGCATGCCCGTGGTCTTGTTGCCGAAGATCGTGACCTGGCCTTCGCGCGGCGGCGTAAGCCCCATGAGGCTGCGCAGCGTCGTGGTCTTGCCGGCGCCGTTGCGGCCGAGCAGCGCCGTCACCTTGCCTTCGGCGACTTCGAGGCTGACGCCGTGCAGGATGTGGCTCTTGCCATAAAAGGTGTGAAGCCCTTCGGCGGTCAGCGCGGCGGTCATGCGGCCTGGCCCAGATAGGCGGTCTGCACCGCCTTGTTGGCCGCAATCTCCGGCGGCGTGCCTTCGGCGAGGAATCTTCCCTGGTCGAGCACCATGATGCGGTCGGCCAGATGGAACACGACACGCATATCGTGCTCGATCAGCACGATCGTCAGTTTGCCGTCCTTGTGCAGCTTTCGGATCAGCTGGGTGATGTTGTAGGTCTCCTGATCGCCCATGCCGGCGGTCGGCTCGTCGAGCAGCAAAAGCCGCGGCTTGAGCGCCAGCGCCATCATGATCTCGGTGGCGCGCTGGTCGCCGTGGGCGAGCTCGCCCACCAGCCGGTCGGCGCTTTGGCCGAGCCCGCTCACTTCAAGGAGCTCGACGACCCGCTTTTTGACGTCGACGTCGGCTTCTTCCGATTGCCACATGCGCAAGCGATAGCCGCTCGCCACTTCGACGGCGATTTTCAAATTCTCCCGGATCGTCAGCTCCGGAAACACTTCGGTGATCTGGAAGGTGCGGGCGATGCCGCGCCACACCCGCCGCGCCGGCAACAGCCCGGAAATATCCTCGCCGTCGAAGATGATCTGGCCTGAGCTCTGCGAGAGAAAGCCGCTGATCAGGTTGAAGAAGGTGGTCTTGCCGGCGCCGTTCGGGCCGATCACCGCGCGCAATTCGCCGGGCTCGACCATCATCGACACGTTGTCGACGGCGACCAGGCTGCCGAAATGCTTTGAGACTTTCTCGACTCGCAACAGGGTCACGTTGTCGCCTTTCGCCGGATGATGCCCAAGACGCCGCGCGGAAAGAACAGCACGACGAGCACGAAGAACAGACCGATGAACGACATCCAGTTCTGCGTCTCGCTCGAAATGTAATCCTGCAGCACCAGGAAGATCGCCGCGCCGATCAGCGGCCCCCAGAAGCTGCGCATGCCGCCCAGCACCGCCATGATAACGAAATTTCCGGACTGGTCCCAGCGCAGCGCGCGGGGATCGACGAAATCGTTCATCAGCGAAAACAGCGTGCCGGCGATGCTGACGAAGAAACAGGAGACGACCCACGACATCCAGATATGCTGGTCGACCGGAATGCCGAGAAAGCGCGCCCGGCGCTCGTTCTCGCGGATCGCCAGCAGCGTGCGGCCGAACGGCGAGCGCAACAGGAACGCCATGGCGGCTGCCGAAACCGCGAAGACCGCCAGCACGAAATAATAGAACGCCTTGTTGCTGTTGAGGATGTCGAGGGTGGCAAAGCCGAAATTAAGCGGCTCGCGATGCCAGGCGCTCACCCCATCGTCGCCGCCCGTGAGCGAGAACCATTGAAAGGCGATGAAGTAGAACACTTGCCCAAAGGCGATGGTGCACATGGCGAAGTAAACGCCGCGCAGCCGCACGATCATCGGGCCGATGATGGCGGCCGCGACGGTGCCGAGCACGATGCCGGCGAGCATGCCGACCGGCGTAGAGGGCACCAGATATTTGATGGTCAAGGCGGTGCCGTAAGCGCCCAAGCCGAAATAGGCGGCATGGCCGAACGACAGCACGCCGGTATAACCAAGCAGGAAATTGAGCGCCATGGCGGCCAGCGCGTAGATCACCACGCGGGTGCCGAGCTCGACATAGCTGCCGGCCAGCGGCAGCCAGAACGGCGCCGTCAGGAGCAGCGCCCAGATCAGAACATCGCCGGCGCGCTTGTCGAATTTCATCAGAAGCGGCCCTCCTCACCCAACAGGCCGCGCGGCCGCACGATCAAAACCGCGGCCATCATCACGTACATGACGGCTTCGCTGGCGGCCGGCAGAAACACCGTGGTGACGCCGGAGACAACGCCGATCAGGATTCCGCCGACGAGCGTGCCCGGCAACGAGCCCAGGCCGCCGACGATGATGGCAATGAAGCTCGGCATGATCAGATTGTCGCCGATCGTCGGCTGCAATCCGAGCATGCCCACGGCGAGCACGCCGGCAAGACCGGCCAGATAAATGCCGAGGCCGAAATTCAAGTTGCGCAGCACGCGGGTGTTGACGCCGAGCACGGCGACGGTTTCGAGATCGAGCGTACCGGCGCGGATGCGGATGCCGAGCCGGGTATAATTGAGGATCACGAACAGCGCGGCGACGACCGCGGTGACCAGGAGCACCATGAAGACGCGGTAGCCGGTGAGAAAGAAGAACTGCAGGCTGAGCGGGCGCGAGAGCCAGCTCGGGATCTGGTAGGGCAAGCTCTGCGCGCCCCAGATGAAGCGGGTGCCGTCCTCGATCATGAAGGCGAGGCCGAAGGTCAGCAACAGACTGTAGAGCGGGTCGCGGCCATAAAGCCGTCGGATCAGCACCCGCTCGACCGCAATGCCGATGAAGGCGACCAGGAACGGCGACGCCACCAGCGCCCCCCAGAAGCCCACATAGGGAATGAGCGAATAGGCGAGGTAGCCGCCGATCGCCAAAAACCCGCCATGGGCGAAATTGATGACGCCGGACAGGTTGAGGATCAGCGACAGTCCGAGCGCCATCAGCGCGTAAAACGCGCCGATGATGAGGCCGTTGAAGACGTTGAACAGCAGCAGCTGTGTCATACGCGAAACAACATCATCGCCCGCGGATCACGCCGGCCGCCGGCGGTGCGTAGCGATCCCCATTCCCCGACATCGATGTTTAGAACCCCCACCCTGGCTGGAAATTCCAGGCGCCACACCTAAAGCGCGGCGCCTGGTTTATACAGCGATCAGGCCGGCCAAGTCATCTTGCATCCGGTGCCTTCGACCGAAAGCGCGGCTTCATCGCCCTTGACCAGCTGGCTGACCTTGAACAGGTCCTCTTTGTCGCCGCCCGCCGGCGCCGGCTGCGACTGGCCGACGAACAGCGTCGGCATCAGCTGGTTGTCGCCCTTGCGGTAATACGGCGTGTTCGGCATCAGCGCCACTTCGGGCGGCAGTTCCAGGCCTTGCATGGCCTTAGCCATCGCAACCGAGTCGAGCGATTTCGCCTTCTCGGCGGCGAGCTTGCAGGTATGGATCGCCGCGTAGCCGAACCAGGTGCGCGCGGTCGGCACGTTGCCGTTGGCGCGCTTGCGGATGTCGGCGACGAATTGCTCGACATGGGGCACGCCGGGCTGCTTCCAGTACCATTCGAACACCCAGTCGCCGAACAGCGCTTCGGGCGGCAGGCCCTTGTTGACTTCGAGTTCCTGCTGCGCGCCGGCGATGTGGATCTTCTGGTTGAGCCCGAACTGCACTGCCTGCTTGAGGCAGTTGATCATGTCGTCGCCGGCCAGCAACAAGATGATCGCGTCCGGATTGGTCGACTGCGCCTTGATCAGGTTGGCGGAGAAGTCGGTGGTGCCGAGCGGCGTGTAATCGGCGCCGAGCTCGGTGCCGCTGGCTTCCTTCAAGCTCGCCTCGAAACCTTCTTGCAGCGAGTGGCCGAAGGCGTAGTCCGTGGTGATGAAGTACCACTTCTTGCCGTACGAGGTGAGCAGCAGTTTTGAGACCGAATTGGTTTCCATGCGCGTGGTGTTGCAGACGCGGAAGACGTTCCAATGGCACTGCTTGCCGGTGACGCTGTCGGTATGGCCGCCGGGCACGATGTGGAACTTGCCCTTCTGGTTGCTCTCGTTGGCCATGGCCTGGGCCAGCGCCGAGTTGATGTTGCCGACGAGAAAGTCGACCTTGTCGCGGTCGATCAACTTGTCGGCCTTTTGCACGGCGGTTGCGGTATCGCCGCTGGTCGAGTCCTCGACCAGGAGGTCGACCTTGCGGCCGAGAATGCCGTTGTTGGCGTTGATCTGGTCGACCGCGAGCTGGGCGCCGATCAGTTCGTTCTTGCCGAGGGCCGCGAAGGTGCCGGTCAGCGGATTGTCGAGGCCGATCTTGACCGGCTCGTCGGCGAGCGACTTCACCACGAACGGGCTGGCCACTTGCAGGGCGCCGATCGCGAGACCGGCCTTAAGCAGCGTGCGCCGCCGAACCGGGCGGCTGATGAGATTGGACATGTTTACTCCCTCGGAGGCGTTTTTCGGTGTTTTCTGAAGGCCGGGCGTTTATGCCTATTTTCTATCGCCCGATCAATCAAACGAATGGCGAATACCTGTCTTATAACCGCGGGAAATGCAAACTGAATGCGGTCGCCCGGACCGTCCTCACGCGACGCAGCCAGCTGGGGCAACTTCGTTATTTGGCTGGTACTTTCGGCTCTGGGACAAGGAATTTGTCCCAAACGGCGCGCAATTGGGCGAGTGCCCCGTCGAGTGGTGAGACAAAGAGCCGCTCTCCTTCCCGCCGCAGCAGGCCCAAGTGTTCGAGCTTGTCGAGCGCGTCAGCAACCGCGAAATGAACATTCAGGCCAAAGCTCTCTCGCAGCCACGCCTCGATCCGGGCGTTGAGCTCGGCGGCTGCCGGCGGCGCGGCCGCTGTGTGCAGGAAATGGTAGGCCAGGAACACTTCCTTGCACTGCTGGTCCTCAGCGGTCCCGATCAGATAGTCGAAGATTCCGGCATTGTTGTTGATATTGCGGAAGTAGACATTCTCGGTGAGCTCGGTCTGATGGCGCAGCGACCGCGCCTGATATCTGATCCATTGCTGCATGACGAAGCCCCCGAGCGCCACCAAGCCGCCTAGCGCAGCGAGCGCCGTCGCCATGTCTTTTTGCTCGACGGTCGGGCTTTGGCCCAGATAAAACGCGATCACCAGGAACAGAACGGTGATGGTCGCATAGACCTTGAGCAGGATCGGGACACCGCCGGCAATCGCGGGCACGACAAGGGAAAACTTGTCCTGACTGCTCATCACGACGCGCGCATTGGGGAACAACGCATTCAGCGCGCTGGCGGGGATATTGCGAAAATATTTGAGCAGCACGGAGCCCGGGATGGTCTTACGCCGCGTCAGCCTGCGCAGCTCGCTCCGTGAGCCGACTTCGTGAGCCGCTTTCACCGCCACCATGAGGACGACGTCGTCGTAGACCTCGGCCTCGACGTCACTGCGGCTCAGCCCAAACCATCGGGCGACTTCGAATGACTCCGTGTGCCGGCCACGCCGCCAGAACCGCACGTCGCGAAAATCGTCGAGCGGCGCCGCAATCCTGACCCGCAGCCCGGTGCGGCGCCGATGCGCCTCGCGGATGTCGGCGTGGGGAATCTCCGTGAAATTGGCCTCCGCCAGCACTTCTTCGAGCGAATGCCTGAGATTGGCGTAAGCGCGGTCGTGCGCGTCACGGTCGAACGCGGCGTGGGACGCGACCTCGGGGCTGAAATAGTAGTAGTCGTCGCGCAGGCGCTCGAGTGTCTTGAAGTAGTGGTAGTGAGCGATCGCCGCCAGCATGTCGCAAAGCCGGCTGAACTTGTCGCGTTCGTCGTCGCTCTTGAACGCGCCTTGCTTGACCAGAGCGGACAGGATGTCGCTCTTGCGTACCGGAATGAACTGATCGAGGCCGTCGTTTGCGGTGTGATGCGCAACGTCGGTCATGGCAGCGCGTACATGGTGCGCGCATCGGCGGTGAAGGCTTTGCGGGAGTCCGGATCGAGATAGAACATGTGGCCGCCGCGATAGAGCTTGAGCTGGGTGCGCTCCTCGCCATCGACCGGCGGCAGATGATCGAGGATATAGCGGCTCACCGCGTAGGGCGTGACCATGTCGCTATAGCCATGGGCTATCATCAGATGAAACGACGGCGTCAGCGCCAGCAGCACGCGCAGATCGTCGGCGACGCTGGGCTGGCCGTGGCTCGCGCTCCCCTCCCAGTCCCATTTGCCGGAAATATCGGACGCCAGCAGATTGTAGGTGATATCGGTCTTGAAGCCGAGCTCGTCGCGCGCATAGGCGACGAAGGCGCTGCCGTAGGCACGCACGACGCCGTCGAGGATCGGATCTGGGCCACGCGCGGTGGGCGATTCCGGATAGGGATCGTCGGATGCAAAGGTCGCGTCGTAGTGGCTCACGATCTTGTGGTCGCCGACGTGGAGATTCTTGACATAATCGTCGCGGATGAAGCCGCGCGATTCCGCGATGGCGTCCACCGAAATCCCCGTCATTTGCGCGACCCGCGCATAAAAGCTCTTGGCCGCATCGCCCTGTAGCGGCGGCCCGGCGAGGGTCGACAGATAATCGGTCAAGGCGAAATGCTCGGCCTCCGCGAGCGCGTCCTTGCTGAAAGTCCCTTTGCGCTCCATTTCGGCGGCCGCGAGCGACGGCAGCTGCAACGCGGCGCCCAGCGCAAAGCGGTCGCCGCCGAACTGGAACGCGCCTTCGAGCAGCGGTGACAGCATCAAAATTCCGGAAATCACGATGCCCTGCTCGCTCTGCACGGTGCGCGCGACCTTGGCGGCGCGAAATCCGCCGTAGCTTTCGCCTAGGATGAATTTCGGCGAGCTGACGCGGCCGTTCTTGGCGACGTAAAGCGCGATGATCTTCGCCATCGAGCTGGCGTCGCCGTGCACGCCCCAGAATGGGCTGCCGCCGTCGGGCTTGGCCGGCCGGCTCCAGCCGGTGCCGATGGGATCGATCAGCACCAGATCGGTGAAGGCGAGCCAGGTGTCTGGATTGTCGACCAAACGAACGTCGGCGCCGTCATGTCCTGCCATGCCGAACTGGGCGAGGCGCGGACCCACCACCCCGAGATGAAGGAATGCCGACGCCGCGCCGGGTCCGCCATTGAAGACAAAGGTCAGCGGCCGCGCGGCGTGGTTGTCGGTTTTGGCCACATAGGCGGTGTAGAACACCGCCGCCGAACGATCGCCCGACTGACCGAACAGCGAGAACGTGCCGGCGGTCGCCGTATAGGCAACCTTGCCGCTCGGCGTGTCGACGCTGTGCTCGCTGACCGCGTCGCCCGGCAATAGCGAGAGGACGCCCGGACCGCCCTGCTCGTGGTCGGACCCACCTTGCTGGCTTTGTTCCTGATGGTTGGGCCGATCGCCGCCGCCTCGCCCCGGGTGGTCCTGGGCGACTGCGGTACCGGCCATGGCGACCAGCATGAGGGCAACAACAACGCGACGCAGATCGATCATGTTCGTTTCCCGGAAATTTGCCGCGCGCGCAAGTCTTGCTTGGAAGCAAGTCTTGTTTAGAAGCAAGTCTTGCTTAAAAAGGCGGTGGCCTCACTCCAGCTCGATGGCGCCTTCGATCTCCACCGACAGACTGATCCCTTCGACCGTGAGGACCACTTTGGCCGGCAAAGCCTCATTGCCTTTCAACTTGTCGCCGCTGACAGCGGCCCGCACCGCTTGCTCGATCTCGCGTTGCGAGGTGATGCCGACCTTTTTGAGAAATTTGCGCACACTCACATTCAATGCTTCTTCGTTCATGATCGCCTCGCGAAAGTGCCGGAAAGATGGCTGTCCTGGCTAACATTTTATCCATGTAGGCGCACAAAAACGACGGCCAAAACGCCTGCCGGGAGCCGGTAGACAACGGCGATCAGATCGGGGAAGTTCTGGCCCTTCCGGCCCTATGGTTACCGTTGCGGCCGGCAAAAATTCCGCAGGCCGCAACTGAGCCTGCGGAAAACCGGCGTTGGAGGCGTCCGCAATGCCCTTTCCCCGCGCTTCGAAGGCGCTATCGCGCTTCACCGTGCTCGATTTGACCCGCGTGCGGTCGGGGCCGACCTGTGTCCGCCAGCTCGCCGACTGGGGCGCCAACGTCATCAAGATCGAGACCCCGCCCGGCCTGGAAGAGCCGATGGGCGGGCCGCGCGAAGGCGGCGATTTTCAGAACCTGCATCGCAACAAGCGCAGCATGACGCTGAACCTGAAAGCGCCGGCAGGGCTCGCCGCATTCAAGCGCATGGTGAAAAAAGCCGACGTCGTGGTGGAGAATTTCCGCCCCGACGTGAAGAAGCGGCTTGGGATCGACTACAAGGCGCTCGCCAAGATCAATCCGCGCATCGTCTATGCCAGCATTTCCGGCTTCGGCCAGGACGGCCCTTACGCCAACCGGCCGGGTTTCGATCAGATCGCGCAAGGCATGGGCGGGCTGATGTCGGTTACCGGCCTGCCGGGGCAAGGCCCGGTCCGCGTCGGCATTCCGATCGCCGATCTCAGCGCCGGGCTGTTGGCGGCGACCGGTATCCTGGTCGCGCTATTGGAGCGCGAGAAATCCAAAAAAGGCCAGCAGGTCGCGACCTCGCTTTTGCAAGCGCAGATTTTCATGCTCGACTTCCAGGCCGCCCGCTATCTGGTGCAGGGCGAAGTCGCCAAGCAGGCCGGCAACAATCATCCGACCAGCGCGCCGACCGGCGTCTACAAGACCGACGACGGCTACATCAACATCGCCACTGCTGGGCAGACGATCTGGAAGCGGTTCTGCGAGGTCATCGAGGCGCCCGCGCTCCTGCAAAATCCCGACTATGCCAACGGCGCGGCGCGCTCGAAGAACCGCGATGCGCTCGACGCCGAGATCAATCGCCATCTTGTCGGCCGCGGCAGCGCAGAATGGATCGAACGCATGAACAAGGCCGGCGTGCCCTGTGGCCCGATCTATGCCATCGACCAGATGTTCGCCGACCCGCAGGTGCAGCATCTCGGCGTTGCGCAGAAGGTGAACAAGAGCAACCTGCATCTCGTCGGCCAGGGCGTCACGCTGTCACGCACGCCGTCTAAGCTCGTGGCGCGGCCGCCGGAGCTCGGCGAGCATACCGACGCGGTGCTCAGGGAATTCGGTTTCAGCAAGCGCGACGTCGCCGCGCTGCATAAGGCTAAAGCGGTATAGTGCATTGTCATGCCCCGCGCAGGCGGGCACCCAGTAAACGCAACCCATGACATCACGCACGAAGTTAACCGGTTACTGGATCATCCGCCTTCGCGGATGATGACACGACAAATGACAGGAGCTCCGCCATGACCGACAAGATGCTCTCCCGCAAGGACGGGGGCGTCGGCATCGTGACCTTCAACAATCCCGAGCGACACAACGCCGTGTCGCTCGACATGTGGGAGGCGACCAAGCGCATACTCGACGATTTTGCCGCCGACACCGACATCCGTGTCGTGGTGCTGACCGGCGCCGGCGGCAAGGCCTTCGTGTCCGGCGCCGACATTTCGAAATTCGAGAGCGAGCGCGCCAACCTCGAAGCCGCCCGCGCCTACGGCGCCAAGTCCGAAGCCGCCTATGCCAGCATCTACGAATTCCCCAAGCCGACCATCGCCATGATCCGCGGCTATTGCATCGGCGGCGGCCTTGGCCTGGCGACGTGCTGCGACCTGCGCATCGCCACCGATAATTCCCGTTTTGCCGTTCCCGCCGCCAAGCTCGGGCTGGGTTACGGCTATGTGGGCTTGAAGCGCCTGGTCGACGTCGTCGGCCCGGCTTTCGCCAAGGAGATCTTCTACACCGCGCGCCAGTTCGACGCCCAGGAAGCGCTCACCATGGGCCTCGTCAATCGCGTGGTGCCTTCGGCCGAGCTGGAAAATTCGGTCAAGACCATCACCGACATGATCTCCGCCAACGCGCCGCTCACCATCAAGGCGGTGAAGTACACCGTCAACGAAATCGTCCGGGAGGACTCCAAGCGCAACGTCGCGCGCACCACCGAAATGGTGGAGAAGTGCTTCACCAGCAACGACTATAACGAAGGCCGCGCCGCCTTCATGGAAAAGCGCAAGCCGGTGTTTACCGGGACCTAGAGTTCGGAGCTCTCATTCCACCTTCAGGCCGGCCGACTTCACCACCTTGGCCCATTTCGCAGTCTCGTCGGTGACCAGCTTGCCGAATTCGGCCGCGGTCATCGGCATCACTTCGCCGCCGAGGTCGTGGAAGCGATCTTTGAGCTTCGGATTGGCCAGCACCGCGTTGACGGCGGCGTTGAGTTTTCCGACGACTTCGGGCGGCATGCCTTTCGGCCCGCTGATGCCGAACCACACCGACACCTCATAGCCGGGCACGGTCTCGCCGATCGTCGGCACGTCTGGGATGGATGCCACGCGTTCCTTCGTGGTCACGCCGAGCGCGCGGATGCGGCCGGCTTTGATCTGCGATATCGAGCCGGGAAGGTTGTCGAACAGCACCGGGATCTGGCCGCCGAGCAGATCGGTCATCGCCGGCCCGGTGCCGCGATACGACACGTGGGTGAGTTTTATGCCGGTCATAATCGCCAACAGCTCGCCGGACATGTGCGGCGAGGTGCCGATGCCGCCGGAGGCGAAATTGATCTTGCCCGGACTGGCTTTCGCCATGGCGATGAACTCGGCCAGCGTCTTGGCCGGAAAATCAACGTTCACGTCCATGACATTGGCGAGCTTCATGGTGCCGGCGATCGGCGTGGAGTCGCGCACGAAGTCGAACGGGATATGCTCGTAAAGCGTCTGGTTGATGGCGTTGTTCGGCGCGACGAAGCCGATGGTGTAGCCGTCGGGCGCCGACGCCAGCACGTCCTGCATGCCGATATTGCCGCCGGCGCCGACATGGTCCTCGACGATGAATTGCTGGCCGAGCTGTTCCGACAAGTACTGGCCGAGGATGCGCGCGATGGTGTCGTTGGGGCCGCCGGCGGCGAACGAAACGATGAAGCGCACCGGCCGCGTCGGATAGTCGAGTGCGTAGCTCGGGCTGATCCAAGCCAGCAGCGGCAGCAGCAGGACGAGCGGGCGCAATGATTTCGCAGTGGGAATCGGCATGCGTATTTCCCTCCGCACGTAGCCCGGATGAGCGCAGCGACATCCGGGAACGATCGATCCGCCTAAGCGCCGCTCCCGGATGTCGCTGCGCTCATCCGGGCTACGGAAGTTACGGAATTTTCTTCACCACCTTGGTATCGAGGCCGAACACTCGCGCCGCATTGGCGCCGAGAATATTGCGCTTGGCCGTCTCGTTGAGGAACGGCAGGTCGTAGATCACGCCGGGCGTGTCGAAATCCCAGTGCGGATAATCCGACGACCACAATAGCTGCGTGTCGGCCTTGATCATTTTGAACGTCGCTTCGAGAATCGACTTGTCGTCGGGTTTTTCCATCGGCTGCGACGAGTAGAACATCTCGCGCATATATTCGCTCGGCTTCCTTTTCAGCGACGGGCAGTCCGACGTGCGCATCAAATAGGAATGATCGAGCCGCTGCATCAGCGCGTAGGCCCAGGTCAGCCCGCTCTCGATCCACAGCACCTTGAGCTTGGGAAAACGCTCGGGCAGGCCGTTGATCACCCAATTGGTCATGTGGATCATGTTGAACCACATGAAGCCGAGCGAATGCACCGAGATGAAGCGGTTGGTCATCTGCAGCGCGCGGTCTTCCCAGCTATAGGCGGCGTGGAACGAGATCGGCTTGCCGAGTTCCTCGAGCAGCGCGTAGGTCTTCATATAGGCGTTGTCGTGCACCGGCTTGTAGCGCGGCGACGTCACCATGAAACCGACGACGCCTTTCTTGTCGCCGAAATCCTTCACCGTCTGATAAGCGGCTTCCGGATCGTTGAACGGCAGGTAAAGCATCGAGATCAGCCGCGGCTCGACCGCGAGGATGCGCTCGCAGAGCCAGCGGTTATAGGCGCGGCACAGCGCCACCTCGATCTCGACTTGCGGATGCAGGCCGAGAAACAGCATCGGCGTCGGGAACAGGCAGGCGTAATCGACGCCGAGCGAATCCATCCACTCGACGGTCATGGCGACGTCGCGGTGCCGGCCGTCCTGCGGCACTTTCTGCAGCCGGCGCAAGTTGGAGCGGGTGATGCGGCCGCCGAGATTTTGATTGCCGACCGATGTGTTGATCATGGCGGAGCGGCCGGGGCGCTGAGCGGAATCCATCACGTCGTGGCGGATCACCGGGCTCTCGATGTACTGGAAAACTTCCTTATAGGATTCGTTTTCGTAGTGGTGGGCGTCGACGTCGACGATCAAAAAATCCTGGTAATTGCGCGCCCGTGCCTGCTGCGCCGCGTGCTCAAGGTGCTTCGCGGTCGAGTAATCGTCGAAGTTAAGCTTGCGGACTTCGTTCGGAGTCGTGTCCATGATCTGCTCCCTTAGGCCACGACATAGATGTCGTCGCCGCGCCGCACCACCTCGAATTTCTTCAGCTTCAGCTTGCGGTCGCCCACGCACTGCCCGGTGGTGATCTCATACTCATAGCCGTGCCAGGGACAGACGAAGTGCACTTCATCGGAGAACGTCTGCCCCTGATAGGTGCGGTCCGGCGCGATGAGGTCCACGACCTGGTTGATCAGGATGCCCTCGCAGGCCGGTCCGCCGGAATGGACGCAGTAATTGCTGTAGGCGTAATAGGTGCCGCCGTGGTGAAAAACGCCGATCTCGTTATTACCGGCGTTCACGATGCGCCGGTCGCCATCGGGCAAGTCCGCTGCCTTGGCGACGAACCACTCTGCCATTACCTGCGCTCCCACCTTTTCATCGGCTTTGCCGAAGCCGTTTGCGGCGATCAGTATAAGAGCGCCGCGCCCGCACCAACAAGGGCAGTCCCGGCGCGGCTAGGCATCCCGGCCGGCCCATCCTATGCTTCGCCGAAACGCGAAAGCACGAGGAAAATCATGGCCGACGCCCAGAACGAGCCGAGACTTCTGCTGCCGGTCCTGCGGCCGTTCTACGATGCCGCAATTCCTCTCTCGTGGCTGATCGTCCGCGGCGCGGTCGGCTGGAATCTGCTGGTGCACGGCTGGGGCAAGATCATGGCCGGGCCGACCGAGGCCTATCTCAAGGGCTACAGCGACATGGGCTTCACGCCGGCGGAGCTGTGGTTCTGGAGCAGCACCGCGGTCGAAACGACCGCCGGAGTTGCACTCATCCTCGGCCTGTTCACCCGCTTCTTTGCCGCCGCGGTGGCGATCGAGTTGCTGATCATCACGATGATCTATTGGAAAACCGGCTTCGCCTGGACCCGGCGTGGCTACGAATACACGCTGATGTGGGGCCTGATCAGCTTCGCCATCGCGCTGCGCGGCGGCGGGCCGTATTCACTCGACCGCAAGCTCGGGCGGGAGCTTTGATCGCACGCCGCAGCGTCACGCCCTTGTGTCTCGCCCCGGTCACCGCTAAATACGGCGCCGCGACGCTCAAGCCTTCTTAATTCGGAGAGGTGGCAGAGTGGTCGAATGCACCGCACTCGAAATGCGGCATACGGGCAACCGTATCGGGGGTTCGAATCCCTCCCTCTCCGCCAGTTCCAGCCCGTTCGGTTGGCCAGCACGAAAAATCAAATAATTCAACGCTCTGGCCGTGCTGCGCAGATCGGGACCATAATCGCCGGTCATGCGTTGATTCCCGAGGGCGAAATCCATGGTCATGGAATGACAGCAAGCCGCCGGCCTGTCCGGGCGAATATTCCGGCGCAGCGTCGCTCGCTCCGTGCCGCCGGTTTTTTGCTTGCCGCGATTATTCTCACCGTCCCGACCGCGGCCTTCGCCGCCGAAGGCGCCGCGACACCAAGTTCGGAAGCAATCTTCATCGCCGAACTCGGCCTCCTGCTTCTGGTCGGCCGCTTGATGGGCGAGGCGGCGCAGCGGCTGGGTCAGCCGGCGGTGATGGGACAGCTCATCGGCGGGCTTTTGCTTGGACCGTCGGTGCTTGGCCTCATCTGGCCCGCCGCGCAGCATGCGCTGTTCCCGAGCGCGGTGGAGCAGAAGAGCATGATCAATGCGGTCTCGCAGCTCGGCATTTTGATGCTGCTGCTGTTGACCGGCATGGAAACCGATTTGCAGCTGGTGAAGCGGGTCGGCCGCGCGGCGGTGACGGTTGCCGCGGCCGGCGTGGCGCTGCCGTTCATCTGCGGCTTTGCGCTCGGCGAGATGCTGCCGGACGCGCTGTTGCCGAAGCCCGACGCGCGTCTCGTCACCGCGATCTTCCTCGGCACCGCGCTGTCGATCTCCTCGGTGAAGATCGTCGCCATGGTGGTGCGCGAGATGAATTTCATGCGCCGCGATCTCGGCCAGATCATCGTCGCCTCGGCGATACTGGAAGACACCATCGGCTGGGTCATCATCGCCGTCGCGCTCGGTCTGGCGTCGGCGGGGACCGTCGACCTGTGGTCGCTCGGCCGCGCCGTGCTCGGCACCGCGGCGTTCATGGCGGCGAGCCTGACCTTCGGCCGCGGCATCGTGTTCTACCTGATCCGCTGGGCCAACGACAATTTCCAAAGCGACTTTCCCGTCATCACCACCATCCTGGTGATCATGATCGCGATGGCGCTGATCACCCAGTTGATCGGCGTCAACACCGTGCTCGGCGCCTTCGTCGCCGGCATCCTGATCGGCGAATCGCCGATCCTCACCCGCCATATCGACGAGCAGCTGCGCGGCCTCATCGTGGCGCTGTTCATGCCGGTGTTCTTCGGCCTGTCCGGCCTGAGCGCCGATCTCACCGTTTTGAAAAACCCCAATCTGGCGCTGCTCGCCTTTGGCCTCATCGCCATCGCCAGTGTCGGCAAATTCCTCGGCGCCTTCCTCGGCGGCAAGCTCGGCGGGCTGACGCGCGCCGAATCGCTGGCGCTCGGCTGCGGCATGAATGCGCGCGGATCGACCGAGGTGATCGTCGCCACCATCGGCTTGTCGATGGGCGTGCTCAACCAAAATCTGTTCACCCTCATCGTCACCATGGCGATCGTGACCACCATGGCGATGCCGCCGATGCTGCGCTGGGCGCTCAAGCGGCTGCCGATGCGCAAGAAAGAACGCATCCGGCTCGAACGCGAAGAGCTCGACGCCAAGGGCTTTGTGACCAACCTCGAGCGCCTGCTGCTGGCCGCCGACGATAGCCCCAACGGCAAATTCGCGTCTCGCCTCGCCGGCGTCATCGCCGGCTCCGGCGACAAGCCGACCACCATCGTCGACATGTCGAAGGACGATCGCGGCAAGAAAGCCGCAAAGTCCAAGGAGACCGCGACGGAAAAACCGGCGGGCAAATCCGGCGAGAAAGCGAAACCGAACGGCAAAGAGGCGAAGGAAACCGTCGAGACTGCAGCCGAAGACGTCGACACTCTCGAATCCCATCCCGACGAGGAGAAGCCGGGCAATGTCGATGTGATCGCCCGGTCCGACAGACCGAGAGGCCCGCAGGCCCTCGCCGAGGAAGCGCGCAAGGGCTATGACTTCATGGTGGTCGGGATCGCCAAGACGCGTAACCCCAATGGCGGGTTCAGCAAGGACATCTCGCTCATCACCAATGGCTTCGAAGGCCCGCTCGCCGTGGTCGACGCCCATGAATCGCGGCGCGACCGGCTGCCGCGCCGTTACGGCAAGATCCTCATTCCGGTGAACGGCACCGAGGTGTCGCGCCGCGCCGCCGAAATCGGATTGACGCTGGCCAGGGCCAATGACGCGCAGGTCACCGCGCTGTTCGTCACGCGCGCCAACGGCGGCGGCGGCAAGGCCAACAGCGCGACGCGCAAGCGCGCGATGCGGCGCAACGAGCGGGCGATCCTCAAGGATATCGGCGCGCTGGGCGACCGCTTCGACGTCGAGGTGCGCAGCACGACACTGACGAATTTGGCGCCCGGAGAAGCCATCGTCCGCGAAGCCAAGCGCGGTTATGATCTCATCGTGCTCGGCGTCAGCCGGCGGCCGGGCGATACGCTGTTTTTCGGCGACACCGCCGCGTCGGTGCTCGAGCGTTCGGATACGTCAAATCTATTTGTGGCGAGCTGAGACGATGCGGCAGAATAGGTGCTGCGGAGACCGTCCATGACAATAGCCCCATTGCTGGCCGAATCGGCCTTCGACCCCGAAGTCATCGAGATCCTGGCTGCGGCATTTGAAAACGCCTGGGCGTCGATCGAGAAGTCGGGCAGCTCGCTGGCGTCGCCGCGCTACAAGCGGGTGGCGCAGGAAATCATGGCCAAGCGCATCATCGAGACGGCGCAACGCGGCGAACGCGACCGGCAGCGGCTCTGCGATGATGCGGTGACGTATCTGACGCAATCGTACAAATAGCTTGCCCCCTCTTCGCCGGCTCACGCCGCCGATTTGCGATCCCGCCATTTCTGTATAATTCATGGCAGCGTGCCCATCGCGGTCGGGCGCTGCGAATGGACCGAATTAAGATGAATGCCGTCGATCCGAAAGGGCAGGACAGCCAGGGCGCCGATGACGCCCGCGCCACGGCGTTGCGCGACACCGCCGAGGTCCGTGCCGTCGTCGTGACGTTCATGGCGCTTGCGCTCTTCGTCTATCTCGTCGGATTCATTGTGCTGCCGTTCGTGGTCGCCGGCATCATCGCCTATATCTGCACGCCGCTGCTGGATTGGCTTGCCAGGCGAACAGGTTTGCCACGGCCGCTGCTTGCAGTCCTGCTGTTCCTGCTGCTGGTCGGCCTCGTCGGAGTCGTCGTTACCGTTGCGGGCCGGCACCTTGTCGCCGAGACCGGCAGCACGGTGACCGACTTGCAGGGAACGCTTGATCATCTGCTGCACCGCGCCGCCGACGGCGAGCCCATTCGCCTGTTCGGGCAGTCGATCGACTTGAACGAAGCCGTCCGCACGCTCGGCGACCGCATCCATGAATGGCTCGGCCGGCCGGACCGGCTCATGCTCGTCGCCGGCTTCGGTTTTGCCGCCATCATCGGTACGTTCCTGACCGTCGTCCTGCTCTGCTATTTCCTGGTCAGCGGCAAAAGCGTGGCGCGCGGGCTGTTCTGGTTGGTGCCGCCGAGCCGGCGTCCCTTGGCCGCGCAAATCGGCGCGCGGCTCGATCCGGTGCTCAAGCGATATTTCATCGGCCTCTTCGTCATCGTCATCTACGCGGTCATCGCCGCCTATATCGGCCTCGGCGTCATTCTCGGCATCGACCACGCCTTCTTGCTGGCATTGCTGACCGGAATTCTCGAAACTATTCCGATCATCGGCTCGACCGCGGCGGCGATCATTGCCGGCCTGGTGTCGCTGCACACCGCGACCGGGCTGTCGAGCATTTTGGCCTTTGCGCTCTATGCGGTGTTGCTGCGGCTGTCGATCGACCAGATCGTGGCGCCGCTCGTGCTCGGCAGCGCCGCCAACGTGCATCCGGTGCTGATCATCTTTTGCTTCCTCACCGGCGCGGCGCTGCTCGGCATTCCCGGGGTGATCCTTGCCGTGCCGGTCGCCTTGACCGTCAAGGCCACGCTGACGACGCTTTACGGCGAAGACGACAAAATCGATTGATCTGGCACGCGTCAGCGCTGGCCGGCTTGGAGCAAATCGAACTCGCCGCCGAGCACGAGATCGAGACGGCCGCTGCGCCATTGACCGGCGGCATCACGCACCAGCGGCGGCTCCTCGCGATAGCGCCGCACCACATTGTTCGGTCGCGGCGCTTCTTCGATGGCCTCGCTCACCAGCCTGCGCTCCTTGGCGGCGGGCACGTCGCCGAGCGGCACAACGGCGAAGCGCACCCGTGCGGTCACCCGGTTTCTCGAACCTTCGAACGGCTCGAAGACGTGGAGGCCCGCTTCCGGCGCCAGGACGCGGTGGGCGCCGAAGCCGGAGATCAAGAGGATCGGCGTCTCCTTGTCTTTGCTGCTCGAGGCGACGTCGCTGATATGCATGCGGCGTTTGTCGGCCCAGGCGCGATACATCGCCGTCAGCTTGCGACACCATGTCAGCGTCGCCTGGCGATCGCCGGCGCCGTCCAACACCGGTTCAATCGTCAGCGCCAGCTCGATCGGCGCATTATCGAAGGCGTCCTTGATGCCTTCTCGGATCAGGTGCAATTGCAACGCGAAACGGCCGCTCAGCTCGGCGGAATAGCGTCGCGGCGACCGGCTGTAGCGGGCGACGCGGCCGCGTAGCGCACTCGCGGTTTCCGTCGCCGATTTGACCCGATCCATCAGGGCAAAGCGGGCGAGCGTGGCAAAGCGATCCGGCCTGTTCCAAAAATCGCCTGCAGCCATTTCATTGCTCAGCGTGTCTTTGAGCTCCTCCCACTCGGTAGACTGCAGCGTCTGCTCGATGCTCTCATATTCGGCTTGCAGCACCTGGAATTCGGCCGGCGTTCCCTGCGGTGCCAGGATGACCTCGGCAAGGGTGGAAGATGCCGCAGGCTCGGCGGCCGCGCCGGCAAGCGCGCGATCCGCAGCGACCACATCCGCGTCAGGATCGACGAATTCGGCCTGGATGCCCTCGCCGTCGCTGCGTACGAAGAGAAACTGTTCGCCTTCGGGAAATCGCTTTTCCACGATGATGGCGGCCAGCGGCGCAACGAGATATTGGTCGATCGCGCGCTTCAATGGCCGCGCGCCCATTTCCGGCGAAAAACCTTTCTCCAGCAGGAATTCCAGCGCCGAGGATTCCCATTCGATGGCCCAGGCGCGGTCCTTCAGGCCGCGCCGCTCGAGCAGCGCCGCCAGCTCCTTCTTGAGAATGCCGCGCATCAGATCGCGGGTCAGCGGCTGAAACACGATGATCTTGTCGAGCCGGTTTCGGAATTCCGGCCGATAGGTCAGGGCGATCGCGCGCAGCACCTGGTCCTTGCTGAACTCGTCGGCCTGCGGCGCAAAGCCCAGACCCATGCTGCGATGGGCGGTGGCGCCGAGATTCGACGTCATGATGATCAGGCAGTGGCGCAGATCGGCGACCTGGCCCATCGCATCGGTCAGGCGCCCCTCGTCGAACGCCTGCAGGAACAGGTCCCAGACATTGGAATGGGACTTTTCGAACTCGTCGAGCAAGACGACCGAGAACGGCTGCTTGCGCACGCGGCTGATCAGCGAATCCGCCTCGATGGACGACACCGAGCTTTGGCCGAGGATCTTGCTGATCGCTTCATGAGTCTGGAATTCGCTCATGTCGAGGCGGATCATCCGCTCGACCGAGCCGAACAGAAATTCCGAGACCGCCTTGGCGAGCTCGGTCTTGCCGGTGCCGGTCGGCCCGGCGAACAGAAACACGCCGATCGGCTTGTTCGGATCGTTCAGCCCGGCCTTGAGCATGGCAATGCGCGCGATCATGGCCTCGACCGCTTCGTCTTGCCCGATCACGCGCGCGGTAAAAAAGTCGCGGATCGACTTGAGATCGAGTTGCTCCCTGGTGTCGAGCATCGAAACCGGCAGGCCGGAGAATTGCGACAGCGTTTCCAGCACCCGGCGCGCGGAAATCGGCTCGCCGGTCTGCTCGGCGCGCGTCGCGGTGAGCTTGAGCAGGAACAAGGCCGAGCCCGGCAATCCGCTGGTGCCGAGATACTGGCTCGCCGTATCGAGCGCGACCTTGGCGCAGTCGGGATCGAATTGGATATGCGCCCAGCTGTCCAGTTCGGCGATCACATCGCGCACCAGCAACAACGTCGCTGCCGGCGGCAACGGCTCGAGCGTCACGGTTTCGAACAGGCCGCGCAGCGAGGGCTTGAGCTGCACCAGCCGCGCGGTGCCCTTGGCCGTCGCCTCGCACCACACGATCAGCCGGCCGGCGCCGATCGCCGGCATGATCTGGTCGAGCATGGTCGCGCTCTGGCCGGAATGCCGGCCGCTCATGGCGACCTGCACGATATCGGGGATGTACCAGATCAGCTTGTGGCCTTTCGCCAGTTCGTCGACGACCTGGCGGATGCGGCCTTCGAGCTGGCCGATATAGACCTGATCGGCTTGCAGATCGGCGCCGCTGGCTTCGAAGACGCTCCAGTCGTCGGGCGCGAGTCGCTGCGCCAACAGCCGCAGGAACGACGTCTTGCCGACCGAAGGCTCGCCGGAGACCAACAACGAGCGCGGCGGATCCTGGCGCAGTGTGGATTCGGCAAGCGCCAGAGCCTCGCGCCAGCCATCCGGCTCGACCAGCGTGTCGAGACCATGCTGGGTCGACCAGAAACGGCCGACCGCGTTCAATGTCGTGTAAGACTTGGCCGGCGCAGCCGGTACCGACAGCGAGCGTATGTCATCAAGCTCACTGATGAGCGGCGCCACAAACGGATGCGTGATCTTCTGCAGGAATTTTCGGATCGTGTCTTCCGGCGCCATGCCGGACTGCAGCAAGGTCGGGCCGAACGTCGCTTCGTCGCCCTGCCCCGCGCAGCGAACGAAATAATCGCGGAACATGTTCGGCATCCAGCGGCTGTCGACCCACCAATCCTTGGCGTGGGTCAGCGGCGCGCCGACCGCAACGCGCGGCGCGGCATCGGCGAGGAAATCCAAGGCGAAATACATCGCCCACGGCGAATAGTGCCCGCATTGCGCCAGCACGCGCTCAACCGCCTCGCCGCGATCGGACCGCTTGCGCAGCGCCGCAATCGCCGCGCTCGACAGCGACCAGCTGTTGCCTTCGGCATATTGCATCACCACGGCAAGCGGCACGCTCGGCAATGCCAAGAGCCCCACGGCCTCGATGAATTGCTTGTGCGCGTAGAGCGCGCTCGGATGCGCGGCATCGGAGCCGAACGGCCCGAAGATTTTATCCAGCTCGTAGAGACGGGTCGAAAGCAGCGGCGGCTCGGCCGTGCCGCCCGGAATGCCGGCCTTTTTCAGTTTCTGCTGGATCCGCCGGGCGCGCAGCTCCTTGCGGAAGATGATGCCGAAGGTGATGAGCACAAGGACGAGGTAAACCGGAATAACCGAGTAATCCACGCTACCAACCTCGCGCTCACCTCAGCGGCGCAGCGTTGCACGCTGCGCCGCATCCGGGAAACGGCTCGTCTTATCCCTGCGAGATGAATTTGGTGACGAGGTACGCCCCCAAACCTTCGATGCCGCCCTCGCTGCCGTGGCCAGACTCCTTGACGCCGCCGAACGGCGTTTCCGGCGTCGAGATGGCGATGGAGTTGACGCCGACCATGCCGGAATCCAGCGCGTCGCCGATGGCCGCGGCGGTCGCATTCGACGTGGTGAAGGCGTAGGCCGCAAGCCCGTATTCCAGCGAGTTGGCGCGCTCGACCACTTCATCGAAGGTCTTGAAGGTCACGACCGGCGCCAGCGGGCCGAACGGCTCGTTCTTCATCACCTTGGCGTCGTCGGGAATGTCGGTGATCACCGTCGGCTCGTAGAAGAAACCCTGGTTGCCGTGCCGCTTGCCGCCGGTCTGGATCTTGCCGCCGCGGCTCTTGGCGTCGTTGACGAAGCCTTCCATCGCCTCGATGCGCCGGGCGTTCGCCATCGGGCCCATGGTGATGCCCTTTTCCAAACCGTCGCCGAGCTTGATGCCGTTGGCGTATTCGGTGAAGCGCTTGAGGAAGCGCGAATAGACATCTTCCTGCACATAGAACCGCGTCGGCGAAATGCAGACCTGGCCGGCGTTGCGATACTTGAACGCCGCGATCGTGTCGGCCGCCTTCTCCGGATCGGCGTCGGCGAACACCACGACCGGCGAATGGCCGCCGAGCTCCATGGTGGTGCGCTTCATGCCCTTGGCGGCAAGCGCCGCCAGATGCTTGCCGACCGGGATCGAGCCGGTGAAAGAAATTTTTCGCACCGCATCCTTGGCGAGCAGATATTCGGAGACTTCCGCCGGCACGCCGAACACCAGGTTGAGCACGCCCGCCGGCAATCCGGCATCGGCGAAGCAACGCACCAACTCGACGCAGGCACCCGGCGTTTCTTCCGAGGCTTTGAGAATGAGCGAGCAGCCGGCGGCTAGCGCGCCGCCGATTTTCCGCGCTGGCGTCAGCACCGGAAAATTCCACGGCGTGAATGCCGCAACGACGCCGATCGGCTCCTGGATCACGAGCTGGCGGATGCCCTTGCCGCGGCCCGGCACGATGCGGCCGTAGCTGCGGCGGCCTTCTTCGGCGTACCAGTCGATGATGTCGGCCGAGGTGATGATCTCGGCGCGGGCTTCGGGATAGGTCTTGCCCTGCTCCAGCACCATGATTTTCGAGATCGCGTCGAAACGCTCCCGCATCAGGTCGGCGGCCTTGTGCAAGATCTTGCAGCGGTCATAGGCCGAGGTGGCGCGCCACACCGCAAAACCCTTGATGGCCGCGGCCAGCGCCTGGTCGAGGTCGGCCTGGCTGGCATGCGGCAGGTGGGCGAGCGGCTTTTCCGTCGCCGGATTGATCACGTCCTCGCCTTTACGGCCGTCGGCGCCGTGCCACTTGCCGTCGATGAACAGTTCGAGATTTCCGTACATGATGTCCTCGCTGGGCTTACTCTTTGGCCAAGGATTAGCAGCTTTCGCCGCCCCTGCGTAGGGTGGGTAAAATCGTCTGCTCTGCCGCGCCACGTGGGCCAATAGGGCGTTTACGCCCGTCTTTGACGGGGCTGTGGCGGCGACGATTCTGCCCACGCTGTCGAGCCGAGCGGGCGCGATGCCCACCCTACAATACGCGTCATTCCACCTGCGTCGGATCGATGACGAAATTGGTGAAGCCGCCGTCGCGGGCGTCCATGCCGGCGAGCACCTCGTTGACCTTTGACAGCGGCGAGACCTGATGTTCCAGCGCTGAAAAATCCAGCGTGCCGGCGCTGGCCATGGCCGCCATCTCCTCGCCCTCGCCGGTGGTGAACCAGACCGAACCTTGCAGGCCGATGCGGTTGGTCATCATCCAGAACGCATTGACCTGCAGCGTCTCCAGAACCGCACCGACATTGACCGCACGGCCGCCGCGCCGCAGGCAGAACAGCGCGCGCATCATCGCGCCCGCCGGCGCTCCGGGCGGCAGGCAATCGATCATGCCGTCAACGCCGTGGCCTTCGGTCGCCTTCCTGGCCCACACGACGAGCGGATCTGGATTTGTGGGACCCACGCCTTGCGCCGGCGCGTCTGGTACCGAAAGAACGTCAATGCGTCGCGGCGCCAGTGCCTTCACGCGATCAAGCAGCGCCTGCTTGCGGCCGGTGCCGAGAATTTTTGTCGCGCCCATCGCCAGCGCGAGCTGCGCGGCGTTGAGACCAAGCTGGCCGCTGATGCCGTTGATCAAGAGCGTCTGGCCGGGACCGACGCCGATTTTTTTCATCGCCGAATAGGCGGTGCCGAAATAACCGAGCCGCGCGGCGGCTTCGAAGCTGAGATTGTCCGGCAATTTCACCAGCGCGGTGGCGGGCGCGGTGATGAACTGCGCCAGCCCGCCGTAGGGATAAGCGCGCATGATGTCCTGCGAGCGGCCGAAATAGCCTTGCAGGGTGAAACTCGGGCAATCCAGCTCCTTGCCGCTGCGGCACATCTTGCATGACCCACACGATCGCGCCGGATTGACATAGACGCGGTCGCCGGGGCGGATGGAAAACACCTGCGCGCCGACCTTTGCGACGACGCCGGTCGGATCGAGCCCGAAAATCGCCGGCAGCGGCGGCATCATCTTGTTGTCCGGCGTCAGCGCGCCGAAAAAGTTGCTCACCACGCGCGCCAGATTGGGCACGACGCCACAGGCCTTGACCTCGACCAGCACGTCGGTCGGGCGCGGTTCCGGCACCTCGATGCGATCAAGCGTCATCGGCGAGCCGTAGGCATGCAGCCGCGCGGCGATCATGGTGGCCATTCGTTTTCCTCCAAGTTTTTGCCGGGCGAACTTACGCTTCGCCGCGACGGCAGACGAGAGGAGCACATGCGAATTCGTTCTCGCGACGCGTTCGCGCTTGAGGTTTGCAATCACGCCAAGAATCTTTCACGCCACGAATCTTTCGCCTCGAAAAATAAAGGGAGGCGGAGCGCCGATAGGCGCAACTGTCCCGTGGGGCCACGCCACGCATCGGATGTTGCCATCCCAATGCGCTTCGGGCGCGGCCGCGCGCTCATCGGAGCGCGCTCGCCTTTCGGCGCTCCACCGCGGCGCTTGCTCCGGCCAATTGCCGAAGCTCGATCCAGGCCGCGCTTCACGCGATGCCGTGCGCGGGCGTTACCCGCATCTTGGCATTGCGCTTAAGCGAAGCACCTCGCGCGCCGGTCGTAATGCCGGCGGGGTCGATGCCCGGATCGCCCGAGAGCGGAAGTGACGAGCTTCCGCCCGCAGGAACCGCACCCGCCCCGTCAGTCGGCGTCACCGGTTGACGTCCCTTACGTGGGCTGGATTTAATTCCTATCGTATAATCTACGCCCAATGTCAATAGAAACATGAGGATCAATCGCGCAACGGCGTTAGTTCGACCGGCCTGTCGGTCGGCCGCGGCTCCGGCAGCTCGATGGGATCGAGCGTCATCGCGAGCCGTAGGCATGCAGCCGCGCGGAGATCATGGCGGCCATCTTTGTTTTCCTCTGCCAGAGACTTCCGACAAGATTCGCGTGCCACAAGCCAACCATTAGTCTTTGTGCCGCGCTACAGGCGCAATTGCTACTTAAAGTTTTAAGCCTTACAATCGGAAGTATTATCTCGATTATCAACGATGATGCCCAATACACCTATACCCGATTGGCTTCATTTCGGCGCGCAAGCCTTTGCTTCATTTTTGAGTCAACTGACAATCACAAACTGGATAGCAGTTACGGCCGCGGCGATCACGACGGCCAACCTATTACTTGTGACCCGCCAAATCGCGATTCAAAATAGAATTTCAAAGGCGAACTTGATGAGGGATAGATTCGAAACATACTGGCGAACTTACCAGCCGGTGAGTGACGCACAAGTTGAGAATGTGCATCTTTATCCTGAAGACTGGATGTCTTCAGAAAAATACGAGGAATACAGAAATGATGATAAGGTAATTAAGCGGTACATCGCGATGTCTCAGCTATTTGAGTATCTTGCTTTCGCTTTCTACGGAAAGAAACTCGGCATCAAAGATCCGCTCGGCGACCATTGGATTCGGCTTTGGACAACCGAGCTAGCAGAAACCAACAAGCAGTTCTTGGAGGTGATGGATTACTACAGAGCTTATTATCCAGAATTTTGCAACTTTATCGAAAGCTGTCGGGACACAAAGGCCGGCTTTACGAACGCCAATCAGACTCACACGAAGCCTAGTCGCGCAACGCCATGAGTTCGACCGGCCCATCGAACAGCGTGCCGATGGTCTGCAACACCTGCGCGGCGCGCGCGGCGGTCCAGCCGCCGTGCGCGGCATTGAGCAAGAACTTGTCGTGGATGTCGGCGCGCGTCAGCGGCTCCTGGGCGCCGCCGCGCATATAGGGCTGGCGTTCCTCGACGACCGTGCCGTCGCGCAAGGTCGCGCGGATGTGGCCGGTGAAATTTTTCGGATAGGGATTTTGCGGATCGATCTGGTAGCGCACCTTGCCGGCGAGCGCCACGACGGCGGGATCGCGCACCGCGGCGTCGGAAAAATCGCTCAGGCCCACATTGCCGCGCACGAATGCCGTGGCGATGCAGTACGGCGTGGAGAATTTTCCGGCATAGCCGTTGGCGGGCTTTTGCTTGGTGGCGAGCGGCTCCCACAGCCGATGCACGGTGCCCTCGCCGACCTCGCACACCATCTCGACAACATCGTCTGCCTTGATTTTTTTCGCCGCGAGCCGGCGCGCGCAGTCGATGTAGGGATGCGTCATGGTCCCGCACGGATAAGGCTTGAACGCCAGCGTCTCCGTCACCCAGCGCGTGCCGAAGTCGCCGATCAGCGCGTCGTAGTCGCCCCTGGTGGTGTGCGCAAACCCATGGAAGAAACCGTGCACGCCTTCGAACACCGTGCGCGGGCCCAGGAAGCCTGAGCGGCCGAGCAGCGCCGCGCGGATGCCCGATTGCGCCGCCCAGCCGGCATGCAGCCGCTTGGTCCAGGCGCCCTCGGCCAAATATTCGATGATGCCGCTTGCCATCGAGGCCGCGGTGCCGAGCGCATCGACCAATTGCCGCGGCGTGAGTTTGAGCGCCGCGCCGACGCCGGCTGCGGCGCCCATGGCGCCGAACACGGCCGTCGGATGAAAGCCCGCTTTATGAGTGAGCGTCGGCGCCACGGTGCTGAGCCGGCACATCGTCTCGACGCCGACAGCGACGCCGAGCAGCGCCGCATGGCCATCCAACTTGTGACGCTCGCAGGCCGCGAGCACCGCTGGCACGATCACCGCACCGGCATGGATCGGGCCGCCTTCGAACGTATCGTCGAAATCCTCGCCGTGAATCGCAGTACCGTTAACGAGGGCTGCGGCGGCAGCGCTGAGCGTGCGCGCGTGACCGATGGCGGTACACAGGCCGTCGTCGTCGCAGCCGGCTAGCGCAGCCTTCACATAATCTTCGTTACGCGCGGTGACGGCGAGCCCGACGACGTCGACCAACAGGTCCTCGCACTTGACGCGGACGGCATCAGGCAGGCGCGCCACATCGAGCGCGCAAATCTTTTGCGCCAGATGCTCGGCAACCGCGACCTTGGGAAGTTCTGCTGATGACATGCGCGATAAGGAACACTCAATATTTGTTCGCGATCGGCAATTCCTCGGCGGGGAACAGCGTGATCACGCGGCAGCCCTTGTCGGTGACGACCACCTCTTCCTCGATGCGCGCGGCGGAGAAGCCGTCCGTGGCGGGGCAATAGGTTTCCAGCGCGAACACCATGCCTTCCTTGATCTCGGTCGGGTGATCGATCGACACGACGCGGGAGATGATCGGGCGCTCGTGCAGCGCCAAGCCGATGCCGTGGCCGAATTGCAGGCCGAATGCCGTCATCTCGTCGGGGAAGCCGAAGTCTTGCGCCTTCGGCCACACGCTGCAAACCCGATCGGTGCTCACGCCGGGCTTGATCAGGTCGATGGCGAGATCGAGCCATTCGCGCGCCTTCTTGTAGGCGTCGTGCTGCACCGGCGTGGCGCGGCCGACATTGAAGGTGCGGTAGTAGCAGGTGCGGTAGCCCATGAAGCTTTGCAAAATGTCGAAGAACGCCTGATCGCCGGGGCGGAGCATGCGGTCGGTGAAATTGTGCGGATGCGGATTGCAGCGCTCGCCCGAGATGGCGTTGATCGCTTCGACGTCGTCGGAGCCGTGGTGATAGAGAAATTTGTTGACCTCGGCGACGATGTCGTTCTCGCGCACGCCGGGCTTGAGCTGCTCGTGGATCAGGTGATAGGCGCCGTCGACCATGGCGGCGGAGCGGTTGAGCAGCGCGATCTCGTCGGCGGATTTGATCTCGCGCGCTTCCAGCATGGTCTGCTGGCCGTCGGCGACCTTCAGCCCGGCCTTTTGCAGTTCGAACATCATTGGCGGCTCGATGATGTCGACGCCGACCGGCATTTTTTCGCAGCCAGCTTCCTTGATCAGCGACGCGATCTCCTTGGCGTGGCGCTCCATCAGGCCGAACGCGGGATTGACCGTGCCGCGCAGGCCGATCAGGCCGGCCTTGCAGTTCTCCGGCTTGAGCCAGGGTGTGTAGAGCTTGTGGTGCACGGCGGCAGAGCCGAAATCCCACAGGATCGGATCGTTGCTGGTGCGCGTGATCAGCGCCCAGCGGCACAGCTTGTCGCGCTCCCACTCGCCGATCTTGGTCGAGGTGCAATACCGGATATTGTTGACGTCGAACACCAAGAGCGCGCCGAGCTCTGATTTTTCCAGCGCCTGCTTGACCCGGCCGAGCCGGTAGCGGTGCAGCCGGCGGTAATCGACCCGTTCCTCGAAGTCGACGCCCATGATGCCGAGCGCCGGCAGCGCCCGGCCCCAATTGTAGCGCGGGTTGACGTCCTCGGCGCGGATCGTCGTCGGGTCGCGGGTGATGTCGTCCATGGCCGGCTCCTTCCCTGTTACCCGTCATCCTGAGGTGCCCGCCATAGGCGGGCCTCGAAGGACGACGGCCGATGCGCAGTAGCTTGATCTATTTTATTGTAAGCCTTATGGGCGCGTTTGTTTACATACTTAAGCGTTCAGACGACAGCTTTTACATTGGCTGCGCCAATGATTTGGAGCGGCGAATCGCGGAACATCAGACCGGTGCGTTCCCCGGATATACTTACGCGCGCCGACCGGTTGCGCTTGTCTGGTCGGAATACTTCGACGGGACCACGGACGCAATCGCCACGGAACGAAAGCTAAAAGGATGGAGCAGAGCCAAGAAAAAGGCACTCATCCGCGGCGACTGGGCTAGCATCCGCCAACTATCTCGACGGCATGGCGGTCAGTAGCTCGGGTACCCGGGCCGTCGTCCTTCGAGGCTCGACGCTGCGCGTCGAGCACCTCAGGATGACGAGGCAGGGCCCTCACGCCGGGATCGGAACCTCACCAACGTCCTTCGGCACCTTGTAACCCTTCTGCGTCGCCGGACGCTTGGCGATGGCGACATACCATCGTTTCACGTTCGGGTACTTGTTGAGATCGACGGTCTGCCATTCGTAGCGCGACACCCACGGCCAGATCGCGATATCCGCGATCGAATAGTCGTCGGCCACGTATTCATGATCGGCGAGCCGCCTGTCGAGCACGCCATAGAGCCGGTGCGCCTCCTTCAGATAGCGCTCCTCGGCGTACGGCGCCTTGCCCGGATTGTATTTGGTGAAGTGATGGACCTGGCCGAACATCGGGCCAGGGCCGCCCATCTGCCACATCAGCCATTCGATGGTGCGGTAGCGCGCCTCGCCGGACTTCGGCAACAGCTTGCCACACTTGTCGGCGAGATAGATCAGGATCGCGCCGGACTCCATCAGGCTCAAACCGTTGTCGCGGTCGACGATGGCCGGGATGCGGTTGTTCGGACTGATCTTCAGAAATTCCGGCTTGAACTGCTCGTCCTTGCCGATGTCGACCGCGTGCACGGTGTAGGGCAAGCCCATTTCCTCGAGCGCGATGGAAGCCTTGCGGCCGTTCGGGGTGGTCCAGGTGTAGAGGTCAATCACGGTGTTGGTCCTGTGCTGGGTTGAAGATAATTGTGATCATACTAACGCGTCATTGCGAGCGAAGCGAAGCAATCCAGTGCTGCGGCGCCGTTCTGGATTGCTTCGTCGCTTCGCTCCTCGCAATGACGGACGTTAAGCCGCGTTCTTCTGGCCCCACAGCCGCGCCGAGGCGATGTCGGCGCCTTGGCGGATCGCTTTGAGCTTGAGCCAGACCACCGGCTCGATGACCCACTCCCGCCTGGTAAACGTGCCAAAACCGCAATCGCTCGAGGCGATGACGCGCTCGCGGTCGCCGACGGTGGCGACCGCCTCCTCGATGCGCCGCGCCACCACTTCGGGATGCTCGACGAAATTGCTGGTGGTCTCGACCACGCCGGGAATGAGGATCATGTCTTTGGGAAACGGCACGCGCTTGAGCGCGGCATATTCGTGGGCGTGGCGCGGATTGGAGAATTCGATCGACAGCGCGCCGACCTTGGCCTGGTACAGCGCCGGCAGGATTTTATCGAGCGCAACGTCGTGGATGTGCGGACCTTCCCAGTTGCCATAACAGATGTGCAACCGCACGCGGTCGCGCGGAATGCCTTCGATGCCTTTGTTGATCGCGGCGACATGGCGCTCGCAGCGCTTGACGAAATCCGCATCCGACAGGTCGCGGTACATCATGGTGCGATCCATGGCGAGGTCGGGCGCATCGATCTGCAGGACGAGGCCGGCTTTGTGGACCGCTCGGTATTCGTTGCTCATCTCGCGCGCGATGGCGTCGAGATAGGCGTCGTGCGACTCGTAGTGCGCATTGAGCATGGTGGTCGAAATGATGCCGGGCGACGCCGCGGTCATGAATCGCTCGGAGAAGGCGTGCAGCTCGTCGGCGATCTTGTTAAAGCCCGTGGTTTCGTCGGTGATCGGCTTGAGGTCCCGATATTTGATGTCGGCCTGGGCCTCCGGCGCGCCCTGCTGGCTCTTCGGCGGATTGGGGAAGCGCCGCGTCAGATAGCTCAACAACTCGGGAAATTCCTCGAACTCGCGGCCACGGCGGCGCTTCGACACCCCGGCGAAACCCGACACGCGCTGCGGCACATAGGTCTGAAAACCGATGCGCCGCTGCTCGCCGTCATTGCCGACGTCGATGCCGGCTTCCATCTGCTTGGTCACGACGTGACGGACCGCCTTGTCCATTTCATCCGCAAGCAGTCTTGCATCGTATGGCTTGCCCTCCTCCTGGGTGACCAGGAGATCGCTCAGCGTCTCGTTGCGCGGCAGGCTGCCGACATGGGTGGTGACGATACGGTCGCGGCTGAAAATCATGACGCTGGCTCCGGCGGCGGCTTCAATGCGGGCCTGTCATAGCGCAATTTTATCGCTGTGACAGCGGCAGTTTGGCCTTGCCATTGCCGGCCGATTTTGATGTCGGCATAATGCTTTGTGGTGGGCATAGGTGGGCAACTTCCCCCATGCCTTGGGAGGCAACACCGCGATGAGTGCGCCAGTCGACGCCGTGCCGCGCGATTACAACTTCGCCGCCGACATCCTCAAGCGCAATCTCGACGCCGGGCGCGGCGACAAAGTTGCCTATATCGATCACCGCGGCAGCTACAGCTATGCGGCGCTGGCGGCGCGCGTCGAGCGCTTCGGTCACGTGCTGCGCGCGCTCGACGTGCGCCGCGAAGAGCGCGTGCTGATGTGCCTCCTCGACACCATCGATTGGCCGACCGCGTTCCTCGGCGCCATCAAGGCCGGCGCCGTCGCGGTGCCGGTCAATACGCTCTTAACCGAGGACGACTACCGCTTCATGCTCGATGACTCCCGCGCGCGGCTCCTGGTCGTGTCCGAGGAATTGCTGCCCAAGCTCGCCAAGGCGATCGAAACCAGCAAACATCTCGCTCATGTGATCGTGTCCGGGGACAATGCGCACGGGCACCAGCGCTTCGACGAATTGCTTGAAGCCGCCAAGACCGATGCCGTCACCGCGCCGACGACGCGCGACGATATGGGCTTCTGGCTTTACACCTCCGGCTCGACCGGCAAGCCCAAGGGCGCCGTGCATACGCATGCCGATCTAAAACTCACCGACGATCTTTATGCCGCGCCCATCCTCGGCATCACCGAAAAGGACATCTGCTATTCGGTGGCAAAATTGTTCTTCGCCTACGGCCTCGGCAATGCGCTGACGTTCCCGATGTCGGTCGGCGCCACCACGGTCCTGTTGCCGCATCGGCCGACGCCGGATCTGGTCGCCGAGCTTCTGAAGAAGCACGAAGTCACGATCTTCTACGCGGTGCCGACGTTCTATGCCGGCTTCCTCGCCAGCCCGGCGGCGCCCGCGCGCAATGAGATCAAAATCCGCTGCTGCGTTTCGGCCGGCGAAGCGCTGCCGCCCGATGTCGGCCGGCGCTGGAGCGAACGTTACGGCGTCGACATCCTTGACGGCATCGGCTCGACCGAGATGCTGCACATCTTCCTGACCAATCGCCCGGGCGACGTGAAATACGGCACCAGCGGCAAGCCACTCGCCGGCTATGACCTTCGCCTGGTCGACGACGACGGCAACATCGTCACCGCGCGCGGCGAGATGGGCGAGCTGCAGGTGCGCGGACCGACCAGCGCGATGATGTATTGGAATAATCGCGAGCAATCGCGCTCGACTTTTTTAGGCGAGTGGACACGCTCGGGCGATAAATATGTCGAGGACGACAACGGCTATTTCGTCTACTGCGGCCGGCGCGACGACATGCTCAAGGTCTCGGGCATGTATGTGTCGCCGTTCGAGGTCGAGGGCGTGCTGCAAAGCCACCCCGACGTGCTCGAAGCCGCCGTGGTCGGCTGGCCGGACGACGACAGGCTGATCAAGCCCAAGGCGTTCGTCGTGCTCAAGGCGCCGGACAACGCGAGCGACGCCTTCGCGCGGACCTTGCAGGACCACTGCAAGCAAAAGCTCGCCGCCTACAAATATCCGCGCTGGCTCGAATTCCGCACCGAGCTGCCGAAAACCGCGACGGGCAAAATCCAACGCTTCAAGCTGCGCGCGGAAGCCGACGCGAAGTAATTTTGACCGGGCTTGCGCACGCGCGCTCCCTCTCCCCAGCGGGGAGAGGGGGTAGTTAATCCAGCGGCTCGACCTTGACGATCGAGGCGCCGTGATTGCTGCCGATCCACAGCGTGCCGGGATTATTGGCATCGTCGACGAAGACACGGCGGATGTTGGTCGGCCGCGGCAGCGGATATTCGGTGTATTGCCCGGACTTGATGTCGAGCCGGGCGACCCGGTCGGTGTTCATCGAAGCGGTCCAGGCGTTGCCGTTCTTGTCTTCCACCGCGTCATAAGGCGACGACCACGGCGTCGGCACTTTCCATTCCTGGATCTTGCCGGTCTCCGGATCGAGCATGCCGATGGCATTGCCGAAGTATTCGGCGAACCACAGCCGGCCCTGGTCGTCGACCATCCCGCGCCGCGGATGCGAATTCGGCGTCGGCGTCAGAAAGACCGTCGGCTCCTTGGTCTTGGCATCGAGCCGCACGATGTTGCCGGCGGAGAAATCGAGCAGATAAAGATTGTTCTCGGCGTCCGAATGGATGCCGTAAGTGCCGATGCGCTTGCCGGTGCGCGGGTCCTTCGGCGAGCCAACGTCCTCGAACGCATTGGATTTCAGATCGAGCCGGTAGATGTGACCGCCGGCGGAATTCTTGATCCACACTTTGTCGTCGGCCGGCGTGCCTTCGACGGCGAGATGCCCGAGCTGGCCGGCATCAGAGTCCCACTCCTTCGGCGTCGACCAAGTTTCGAATTTTTGCGTCTTGCGATCGAATTTTGCGATCGCGCTCTGATACATCACGCCGACCCACGGATTGTCGTCCTTATCGATGTGGAGATCGAGCGTGCCGAGCGAGTAGCCGGGCTTGGTGACCGGGATCGGATATTGCGTGACAGCGCCGGTCTTCGGGTCCATCTCGCCGATGAACATCTGGCCGAAATCCGAGTACCAGACGTTACCCTCGTGATCGAGCACGACGTCGTGCGGCTCGATCAGCTTATTGGGCATGTCGTATTCGGTGATGATGACGTGGGTGGATTTGCCGGTGAGCCGCGGCAGCGTCTTGAGCGGATAGCTCCACGTATCCTGTGCACTCAAATTGATGCTGGCGAGCCATTCGGCGGCCGCCGGCGCCTCGTCGGCGGGAATAAGCCGGCGCACCGCATCGCCGACCAACCGCTGCGGCTTGAGCGGCGTGCTGCCGGGGTAATAGCCGGCCATGCGCAGGAACACCTGCTGAAACTCCGCGGCATCGTGGGTCGAGCGCACAATACGTTCCAGGGAATGGCAGCTGTTGCAGTCGAGCACCAAGCGCTTCTGCGCGTCGGTGCCCGGCATGCTCATGAGCCATTCGGCGTTGGTCAGCTGCGCGCTCAAGTTCCGCGCCGGCTTGAGCGTGACGTCGATCTTGTCCTCCTGGCCCGCGGCGATGGTGGCGTCCTTCGGCCCATCGAGATCGTAACCGGTGGCGCGGATGCCGATCGCGTAGTGGCCAGGATCGAGCCGGGACGCCGGGAAGCTGAAATGGCCCTTGTCGTCAGTGACGACCGAGACGGTGATGGTCGCGCCGTCCTTCCTGGCGCTGACCACGACGCCCTCCATCGGTCCTTCCTTGGCGGAGGTCACCGCGCCCGAAAGCGCCGCCGCATTTTGCGCAAAGGTGGGCGCGGAGGTGTGCAGCACGAACGCCGTCAGAGCCGCGGCCGACGCGAGCAATATCGTCTTCATCCGCATGGAAACCTCCCTATTCAGACCGGGCATGGCGCAAAGCCACGCGACCCGGTTCAATTCATTGGTGTTCGTGGCAGCGTAGGCCCCTCGCCCTGGCGATTCAATGACGCCCCGGTACGACAGCCACGGCGGCCGTTGGCCGGCAGCCTGTCTTGCGTTAATAATCCCCCGGTATTACTAGGTCGCCATTCCGTCGGCATGCCGCGGTAGCTCAGCCGGTAGAGCACCGCATTCGTAATGCGGGGGTCGGGGGTTCGAATCCCTTCCGCGGCACCATTTCAGCCACGCGAGTCCATGTCATGCATGGCGGCTATAGGCTCCTTTTTTCCGCAGCGCTCGCGCTGTCCGGAGCGCTGACTTTGGCAAGCCGCTCTTTCGCGGACGCTCCTACCTGCGATGGGAGCGTAACGGTTGTTTTCAAGCGGAAGGCCGATCTTCCTCAGCCGGTGCTTGCCCTCATCGCAAAAGTCGAGCCGATGGCCGATGTCGGCGAGCCGTTCGAGGAGACAGATGTGGTGATTGGTCCGCCGTTACCGTTCCAAAGGTTCATAGCCGCCCAGCAGCGGGGTTGCGACTTGGCGATAAACTACGAACAGGGCGGCAGGGGTTACAGCCACGGCGTCATTCTATTGCGCCAGATCGGCGGCGATTGGATGGTGCGTCACGGCAGCAGCGGTCCATATTCGCGCCCTTGAACAAACTCCATAACCTCACAAGCGCGTTCCGCAACCGCGTCCGCTTTGGTGCATGATGAGCAGCCTCTTTGCCATTGTAGCGCGCCGCGGTAGCTCAGCCGGTAGAGCACCGCATTCGTAATGCGCGGGTCGGGGGTTCGAATCCCTTCCGCGACACCAATTTTTTCTAACCGCCGCCTGCACTTTCCGACAATCCAGCGAATGCCCCGATTGCACGAGCTTCATCGTGTGTGATATTATGTGTGACACTTCACACAACGGCAACAAAAAGCATGGCAACAAACCTCTCAATTGATCCAGAGTTGATCGAACGCGCGCTGGAACTCAGCGGCGAGCGGACGAAAAAGGCGGCCGTTACCAAGGCCTTGCGGGAGTTCATCGCGCGAAGACGGCAGAAACGCCTGCTCGATCTGATGGGCAAGCTCGAATGGGACTCGTCTTATGACTACAAGGCGGAGCGCGGCCGCGATTGAGCCTCTTCGTCGACACCAGCGTTTGGTCGCTTGCGCTGCGGCGCGATTCCCTTTCGTCGTCGACGGAAGTGCGGGCCCTCGTTCAGGCCATCGAGACCGGCGCAACAATCCTCACGACGGGCCTCGTGCTCCAAGAGCTTCTGCAAGGCTTTTCGGGTCCAAAAGCACGCGAACAAATTTTGGATCGGTTTTCCGCCATACCTCTACTCGCTCCTGATCGTGACGATCACATCGAAGCTGCGGAGCTAAGAAACCGGTGCCGACGTGCCGGGATACAGGTCGGAACGATCGACGCCCTTTTGGCCGAACTTTGCATCCGCCACGAGCTGACGATGCTCACAACCGACAATGACTTCAGGCACATTGCCAACCACTGCGCGTTGAAGGTCTGGAAGGAGTGAGCTTCGCCTGCCATGCGTGGATAGTCTGCTCACCGCAAAACTGCGAATATCGTGGATATGGATTCCGGGCTCGCCGCTTCGCGGCGCCCCGGAATGACAAGGGGAGAGAAACTTGCCCGTAATGTCCGGAAAACGCGCCTTCCTCGATCTGCTCAAGCAGGAGGGCGTCAAGGTGATGTTCGGCAATCCCGGCACCACCGAATTGCCGCTGATGGATGCCTTCGCGGTCGAGCACGACATCCGCTACATCCTCGGCCTTCAGGAAGCGGCGCTGATGTCGATGGCCGACGGCTATGCCCAGGCCTCGGGCGGACTCGCGGTGCTCAATCTCCATGTCGCGCCCGGGCTCGGCAACGCCATGGGCATGCTCTACGACGCCATGAAGGCGAACGCGCCGGTGCTGGTCACCGCCGGCCAGCAGGACAACGAATACCTCGTCACCGAGCCGGTGCTGACCGCCGACCTGCCGACCTTGGCGCGGCCGTTCGTCAAATGGGCCGCCGAGGTGCATCGCGCCGAGGATTTGCCGCTCTATGTGCATCGCGCGGTGAAAACCGCGCTGGCGCCGCCGACCGGCCCGGTGTTCCTGTCGCTGCCCGGCGATATCCTCAAGAACGACGCCGATATCAACATGCTCGAACCGACGCGCATCGCGCCGCGCGTGCGTGGCGATGCCGACGCTGTCGCCGCCGCCGCCGAAATGCTGGCCAGGGCCGAGCGGCCGGTCATCATCGCCGGCGACGCCGTGGCGCAGAGCCGCGCGCACAAGGAGCTCGCCGCGCTCGCCGAGGCGATCGGCGCGCCGGTCTATGTCGAGTTCATTCCGAGCACGGCCTCGTTCCCGGCGTCGCATCCGCTTTATCGCGGCATGATGACCCGCACCCAGGCCGGCGTGCGCGAGGTGCTCGACAAACACGATTTGTTGTTCTCGGTCGGCGGCGACCTGTTCACCTGGTCGCTGCCGTCGGCCATCGATCCGTGGCCTACGGGCCTGCCCCTCATTCATTTGGACACCGACCCTTGGCAGATCGGCAAGAACTATCCTGCAAAAGTCGCGATCCTCGGCGATCCCAAGGCGACCTTGCCCGACATCACTGCTGGCATCAGTGCGCGCATGACCGCGAGCGCCAAGAGCGCCGCCAGCGCGCGGCTGAAATCCGCGACCGAAACGATCAAAAAAGATCGCGACGCTTTCCGCGCCAAGGCCCGCGCCATGGCCGGCAAGACGCCGGTGCAGCCGCTGGCGCTTTTGGAAGCGATCGGCGCCATGCTGCCGAAGGACGCCGTGGTGATCGAGGAAATCCTGTCGTCCGCGCCCGGCGTGCGCGCGATGATCAACAGCGACGACGAGCAAAGCTTTTTCGGCCTGCGCGGCGGCGGCATCGGCTGGGGATTGCCGGCGGCGATCGGCGCCAAGATCGCGCTGCCCGACCGGCCGGTGGTGGCGCTCATCGGCGACGGCAGCGCCATGTACACGGTGCAGGCGCTGTGGACCGCGGCGCGCTACCGGCTGCCGGTCATCTGGGTGATCTTCAACAATACCAGCTATCGCATCCTCAAGCAGCGCCTCGTCATGCTGCGCGGCCTCGCCGAGCAGGCCGACAGGTTCGTCGGCATGGAGCTCAACGATCCGGCCATCGATTTCGTCGGCGTGGCGCGCTCGCTCGGCATCGAAGGTCAGCGCGCCGCGACCGTGAAAGACGCCACCGACTTGATCGGCAAGGCGCTCAAGGACGGCAAAGCGATGCTGATCGATGTCGACATGGAGCGCGGCTACAAGCCGATGTGATTTCCGTCATTCCGGGGCGCCGCGAAGCGGCGAGCCCGGAATCCATAACCACAGTGCGATATTGTTCTGCTCAAACCGTGACTATGGATTCCGGCTCTCGCTGCGCTCGGCCGGAATGACGGTGAGCGGCATGTCGGCGAAGATCTTGTACTGCTGCGTTTTCGGCTTGGCCTTGTCTTCCTCGTTGAGATAATCGACCGAGCTTTTGCCCAAATAGGCGAGCGGCAGCACCATGACACGGACGAAGCGGGTCGGCCGGTCGGCGGCTTGGGCGAACACGCCGTCCGGGCCGGTCTCGTACCAGGCGCCGCCGGGGCCATAGGAATGCGAGTGGCCGCGGGTGTCGATGCGGATGCCGCCTTCGAGCAGGCAGCGAATGCCGGGCCCCTGGTGCCGATGCAGATAGGCGCAGCCGCCCGGCGGGAACGCGACGCTGTCGCCGCGAAGAAGCAACGCACCCTTGGGCAAGGTCACAAGTTCCGCTGAAAGTTTTTCGCGCGAGACGCCGTGCTTCCATGTCGCCAGTCCGCCGCCGCCATCGCCCGCCACGAGCTCCCAGCGCCACGCGGTCGCGCCGGCGCTGCCGGCTTTCAGCATGACGGCGCCCTCGCCGCTCCACGCTTCGCCGTCGCTCAACGTGCGATCCGCCACGGCAAGCGAGCCGTGCACGACAAAAATCATGCGCGGCAGCGCCGGCAAAGCCGCCTCGCCGCCGTTCGGCAGCACGTCTTCATAAAGCCGAAGCTCCGGATGCATGGATGCCATTCCCTATTGTCATCATCCGCGGAAGCGGATGATCCAGTAATCTCGATCGCCCGTCCATGACAACAACCCTTGAGATTACTGGGTCCCCGCCTTCGCGGGGACGACAATGAGTGAGCGCCATTTACACCTCGGCGCAAGCATTGCTAAATCGCCGTGAGATACGAGGATTTTCCATGCCCGCGATCGATACCGAGCGTTTCCGGCTGCGCAATTTCGTCGACAAACTGGTCGATCTCGGCGAGTGCGAGGTGCACAACGCGCCCATCGACCTGGTGGATGTGGGCAGCGTCCTCGACGGCAATCCGCACGCGGTGCTGTTCAAGGCGGCGGGGCCGGAAAAGGCCGAGCTGGTGGGCAATGTGATGGCGTCGCGGCGACGCCTTGCCGCGGCGCTCGACACCGACGAGCGCGGCCTATTGGGCGCGCTCGCGGCCCGGCTCAACCGCCTGCATCCACCGGTCAAAGTGTCATCGCAGCAGGCGCCGGTGCAGCAGGTCGTGCTCAAGGACGACGAGGCCGACCTGTGCAAGTTGCCGGTGCACCTGCAGCACGCCGCCGACGGCGCGCCTTACATTTCCGCCGGCATCGACTACGCGCTGTTTCCCGGCACTGGCTTCACCAATGTGGGCTGTCGCCGCATCATGCTGCGCGGACCGCGCCACGCCGGCGTCGACTTGATCGCGCCGAGCGATATGCGCGCCATCTATCTCGAGGCCGCCGCCAAGAAAGAGCCGGTGCCGGTCGCCTACGCGGTCGGCTCGCACCCGGCGGATTTTCTCGCCGCCATGGCGGCGCTGCCTAACGTCGACGAGCTCGACATCATCGGCGGCCTGCGCGGCCAGCCGGTGCCGGTGGTGAAATGCGTCACCAGCGACATCTACGTACCGGCCGACGCCGAATATGTCATCGAGGGCGTGCTCGATCCGGCCGGTCACGTCGAGCCTGAAGGGCCGTTCGGCGAATATGTCGGCTACTACGGCGTGGTGAAGCGCAACCCGGTGCTGCACATCACCGCGATCACGCACCGCGAAGATGCGCTGTTCCAGACCTTGACCATCGGCGGCCGCGCGCTGGCGCGCACCGACACCGCGCAGCTCTCCGCGATGAAAACCGAAACCGCGGCCTGGGCGGCGCTGATGGCTTCCGTGCGCGAACCGCTGGCGGTCTACGCCACGCCGTCGAGCGGCGGCATGTACAATGTGCGCGTCTCGCTGCGCCAGCGCGTGCCGGGCGATGCCAAGAACGCCATCGCCGCCGTCTTCGGCTCGCACGCCGAAGCCAAGCACGTCTTCGCCTTCGACCCCGACATCGACGTGTTCTCCGACGCCGAGACCGATTGGGCTTTTGCCACGCGCTTTCAGGCCGACCGCGACCTCCTCGTCGGCTCGGGCTTTCGCGTCGTGCCGCTCGATCCGTCGCTCGGCGGCGCGCGCACCGGCGCAAAACTCGGCTTCGACTGCACTATCCCGTTCGGCAAGGCGAATTCGCTGGAGTTCTCGGTACCGACGCCGCCTGTCGTCAAGAAAGGCGTGCAACGCAAGTCGGTCGAGGAAACTCTTGCGGCCGGTCCGGCGAGCTTTTTGGAATTGATGGCGGCGCTCGGCAGCAAGGACGGCCGCGAGATCGTGCGCGCGCTCGATGCGCTTTATGCCGCGAAAAATCTCGGCCGCGCCGACGACGGCCGCTATGTGCTTAAGAATGCCAAGCAATGACCCCGATCCGTCATCCTGAGGTGGCCGCGAAGCGGCCCTCGAAGGATGCGGCCGAGGCGCCGAGGCCGTCGTCCTTCGAGGCTCGCTCCGCTCGCACCTCAGGATGACGGAACAAAGGATCTAAAAAAGTTCTTGGGAGTGAAACAATGAGTCAACGTACAACGCCGCCGTTCCGCGCCGACCATGTCGGCAGCCTGTTGCGACCGCCGGTGCTCAAGGAGGCGCGCGCCAAACGCGAGCGCGGCGAGATCACGGCCGACGCGCTGCGCGCGATCGAAGACCGCGAGATCGAAAAAGTCATCAAGAAACAGGAAGAGATCGGGCTGAAACTCGCCACCGACGGCGAACTGCGCCGCTCGTGGTGGCATTTCGATTTCTTCCGCGGTCTCGACGGCGTCACGTTCTATACCACCGACGCCATCCAGTTCCACGGCGTGCAGACCAAGGCCGAAGGCATCAAGATCGACGGCAAGCTCGGCTTCTCTGGCCACCCGATGCTGGAGCACTTCAAGTTCCTGAAAGGCCATGCCCGTGTCACGCCGAAGATGACGATCCCCGCGCCGAGCACATTTCATTTTCGCCAAGGCCGCGCCGCGGTCAGCAAGGAGGTCTATCCCGAGCTCGATCCGTTCTTCGACGATCTCGCCAAGGCCTATCGCAACGCGATCCGCGCCTTCTACGACGCCGGCTGCCGCTACCTGCAGCTCGACGACACCGCATGGTCGATGATGTGCGATCCGAACGAGCGCGCGCAATCGACGAAGCGCGGCGACGACCCGGACGCGTTGCCGAAGCGCTATGCGCGTCTGACCAATGCGGCGCTGGAAGGCAAGCCGGCGGATATGACCGTTACGATGCATTCGTGCCGCGGCAATTTCCGCTCGACCTTCATCGCGTCGGGCGGCTACGAGTTCGTCGCCGAGCAGCTGCTCGGCGGCACCGGCCTCGACGGCTATTTCCTCGAATACGACACCGACCGCGCCGGCGGTTTCGAGCCGCTGCGGTTTTTTCCCAAGGGCAACAAACAAGTCGTGCTCGGCCTCGTCACCTCGAAGTTCGGCAAGCTCGAGAACAAGGACGACATCAAGCGCCGCATCGACGAGGCGACCAAATACATCGCGCTCGACCAGCTTTGCCTGTCGCCGCAATGCGGCTTTGCCTCGACCGAGGAAGGCAACGTGCTGGCCGAGGACGAGCAATGGGCGAAGCTGCGGATGATCGTGGAGCTCGCCGACGAAGTGTGGGGTTGAGCATGCAGCGCGTAAAGCCGCCGTTCCGCGCCGACCACGTCGGCAGCCTGCTGCGCACCGCGCCGCTGAAGGAAGCGCGTGAGAAACGCGCGCGCGGCAAGATCAGCGCCGACGAGCTGACGGAGATTGAAGATCGCGAGATCGAAGGCGTCATCCGCAAGCAGGAGATGATCGGGCTCAAGTCGGCGACCGACGGCGAGTATCGGCGCATCTCCTGGAACTACGACTTTTTGGAGCGGCTCGACAACGTCGAGTCCTATGTCGGCGAGCGTAAGATCAAGTTTGCTTCGAGCGGCCCGCAGCCGCGGCCGATCCTGCTGCGCGTCATCGGCAAGCTCGGCGGGTATAAGCCGCATCCGATGATCGAGCATTTCAAGTTTCTGAAAGCTCACGCCAAAGAGACGCCGAAGCTGACCATTCCCTCGCCGTCGTCGCTGCATTTCCGCTACGGCCGCGACGTGGTGCCGGAAAAGCTCTATCCGTCGATGAACGATTTTTATCGCGACCTCGGCGAGACCTATCGCAAGGCGGTGCGCGCCTTCGCCGATGCCGGTTGCCGTTATCTGCAGCTCGACGAGGTCAATCTGGCCTATCTGTGCGATCCGACGCTACGCCAGCAGATCAGCGATCGCGGCGAGGATCCGACGGCGCTGCCGGGGATCTATGCCAGCATGATCAACGCAGCGATCTCCGATATTCCAACCGACATGACCATCACCATGCATCTGTGCCGCGGCAATTTCCGCTCGAGCTTCGTTGCCTCGGGCGGCTATGAGCCGGTGGCCGAGCTGCTGTTCAACCAGATCAACGTGCACGGCTATTTCATGGAATACGATACCGAGCGCGCCGGCGGTTTCGAACCGTTACGCTTCGTGCCCAAGGGCAAGATCGTGGTGCTCGGCCTCGTCACCAGCAAATCCGGGCGGCTGGAAAGCCGCGACGAGATCAAGCGCCGCATCGAGCAGGCGGCGAAATTCGTCGACATCGATCAACTCTGCCTGTCGCCGCAATGCGGCTTCGCCTCCACCGAGGAAGGCAACGTGCTGGCCGAGGAAGAGGAATGGGCGAAGCTGCGGATGATCGTCGAGATCGCCGACGAAGTGTGGGGCTAAGGAAGAATAACGTCATGCAACGAACCAAACCACCGTTCCGCGCCGACCATGTCGGCAGCCTGCTGCGGCCCGCCGCGCTCAAAGAGGCGCGGGAGCGCCGCGCCAAGGGCGAGATCACGGCAGACGAACTGAAAGCGGTAGAAGACCGCGAGATCGAGGACGTCATCAGAAAGCAGGAAGCGGCCGGCCTGCAATCGATCACCGACGGCGAGTTCCGCCGCTCCTGGTGGCACCTCGATTTTCTCTGGGGCCTCGATGGCGTCGAGAAGACCGTCATGGAGACCGGTATCGCCTTCGCCGCGACCCGGACGCGCAACGAAGGCACCAAGGTCACCGGCAAGATCGGCTTCTCCGGCCATCCGATGATCGAGCATTTCAAATTCGTCGAGAAGCACACCACGCGTACGCCAAAGATAACGATCCCGGCGCCGTCGGCGTTGTACGGCCGCCCGGTCGGCACGCCGATCGACAAGACGGTCTATCCCAAGCTCGACACGATGTTCGCCGATCTCGGCCAGGCGTACAAAAAAGCCGTGCGCGCTTTCGCCGATGCCGGCTGTCGTTATTTGCAACTCGACGAAGTGTTCATCGCGATGCTGTGCGATCCGAAATATCGCCAGCAGATGAAGGATCGCGGCGACGATCCCGAAGCGCTCGGCCCGCTCTACGGCGAGCTCATCAACATCGCGATGTCCGACATTCCGTCGGACATGACGGTGACCATGCATCTGTGCCGCGGCAACTACAAATCGACCTTCATGGGCACCGGCGGCTACGAGGCCGAGCAGGAAGTGCTGTTCGACAAGATCAAGGTGCACGGCTATTTCATGGAATACGACACCGACCGCGCCGGCGGTTTTGAGCCGCTCAAGCGCCTGAAGAAAGATCGTTTCGTCGTGCTCGGCCTGGTGACGACCAAGACCGGCTCCTTGGAATCCAAGGACGCCATCAAGCGCCGCATCGAGGAAGCCGCCAAATTCACCGATATCGAGCAGCTTTGCCTGTCGCCGCAATGCGGCTTCGCCTCGACCGAAGAAGGGAATACTCTCGCCGAGGAAGAACAGTGGGCGAAGCTGCGCATGATCGGCGAAGTCGCCCGCGAAGTGTGGGGCTAGAAAAAGTGTGGGGCTAAGACATGGCTGATATCGTCGCCGGCAAAGTTGCCATCGTCACCGGCGCCGCCCGCGGCATCGGCCGCGGCATCGCGCTCTTGATGGCGCAGGAAGGCGCCAAGGTCGTGGTCTGCGATATCGGCGCCAGCCTCGACGGCGCCGGCACCGACGCCGGGCCGGCGCAGGACGTCGTCGACGAGATCAAAAAAGCCGGCGGCCAAGCCATCGCCTCGACATTGTCGATCAGCGAGCCGGGCAACGGCGACAAGATCGTCAAAGCGACGCTGGATGCCTTTGGGCGCGTCGACATCCTGGTCAACAATGCCGGCATTTTGCGCGACCGCATCTTTCACCGCATGAGCTGGTCGGACTGGTCCGACGTGATCGGCGTGCATCTGCACGGCAGCTTCAACATGAGCCGCGCCTGCGCGACGCATTTCCGCGAGCAGAATTCCGGCGCCTACGTGCACATGACTTCGACCTCGGGCCTAGTCGGCAATTTCGGTCAGGCCAATTACATGGCGGCAAAGCTCGCCATCGTCGGGCTGTCGCGCGGCATCGCGCTCGACATGGCGCGCTTCAATGTGCGCTCGAACTGCGTCGCGCCGTTCGCCTGGACGCGCATGATCGACTCGATCCCGACCGAGACCGAAGAGGAAAAGACCCGCGTCGCCCGCCTGCGCGACATGACGCCGGAGAAAGTTGCGCCGCTGGTCGTTTATCTCGCCTCCGATAAGGCCGACGGCATCAGCGGCCAAATTCTCTCGGCGCGCAATAACGAGATTTATCTGTTCAATCAGAACCGGCCGATCCGCACCCTGCACCGCTCCGACGGCTGGACGCCGGAAAAGCTCGCCGCGCAGCTGAAGGGCGCGTTCGCCGCTTCTTTCACGCCGCTCGATCGTTCGGGCGACGTGTTCTCATGGGATCCGGTGTGATGCGCGTCGTCATTGCGAGCGAAGCGAAGCAATCCAGTGCTGAGCCGCCGTCTGGATTGCTTCGTCGCTTCGCTCCTCGCAATGACGAGAGGAAAGTCGAGGATGTGAAATGACCATCGTCTACGAAAAACTGATGGCGCTCGACATCCCGCCGGCCGAGCAAGCCTACACGTCGAAGGACTGCATGCTCTATGCGCTCGGCATCGGCCTCGGCCACGATCCGATGAACGAGGACGAACTGCCGTTCGTCTACGAGAAGAACCTCAAAGTGCTGCCCACCATGGCGGCCGTCCTCGGCTATGTCGGTTTTTGGGCGCGCGACCGCGACACCGGCATCGACTGGGTCAAGATCGTCAACGGCGAGCAAGGCGTCATCTTGCACAAACCGCTCGCCGGGCAAGGCACCGTGATCGGCCGCCAGCGCATCGTCGAGGTGATCGACAAGGGCGCCGGCAAGGGCGCGCTGGTCTACAGCGAGCGCAAGGTGAGCGACAAGGCGACCGGCGATTTGATCGCGACCGTCACGCAGACCACGTTCTGCCGCGCCGACGGCGGTTTCGGCGGACCGCCGCGGCAGGCGCCGGAGCCGCATGTGATTCCCACGCGCGCGCCGGACGCGGCGTGCGATCTCGGCACACGCCCGGAAGCGGCGCTGATCTATCGGCTGAGCGGCGACCGCAATCCGCTGCATGCCGAGCCGGCCTTCGCCAAAGAGGCCGGCTATCCGCGGCCGATCATGCACGGGCTCGGCAATTTCGGCATTTCCGGCCACGCCGTGCTGAAAACGTTTTGCGGCTACGACCCGAGCAAGCTCGCGTCGTTCGCCTGCCGCTTCTCCGCCCCGGTGTTTCCCGGCGAGACGCTGCGCACCGAGATGTGGCGTGACGGCGCCGTGGTGAGCTTCCGCGCCAAAGTGGTCGAGCGCGACGTCGTCGCCGTCAACAATGGCCGCGCCGAGGTGAAGCCGTGAGCGAAAGCGCCGACCTCGCCCCGATCCGCGAGGCGGTGCGCGCGCTGTGCGCCGGCTTCCCCGGCGAGTATTGGCGGGCGCTCGACCGTGAGCGCGCTTATCCGGAAAAATTCGTCGCCGCTTTGACCAAGGCCGGCTTTCTTGCCGCCCTCATCCCCGAGGAATACGGCGGCAGCGGCCTGACCATGAGCGCCGCCGTCGCCATCATGGAAGAAATCCAGGCCTCCGGCTGCAACGGCGCCGCCTGCCATGCGCAAATGTACACCATGGGGACGGTGCTCCGCCACGGCAGCGCCGAGCAGAAGGCGCGTTATCTGCCGGGCATCGCGCGCGGCGAGCTGCGCCTGCAGGCCTTCGGCGTCACCGAGCCGACTTCCGGCACCGACACACTCAGTTTGCGCACCACCGCGGCGCGCGATGGCAACGACGGTTACGTCGTCAACGGCCAGAAAATCTGGACCTCGCGCGCCGAGCACTCCGATCTGATGCTGCTGCTCGCCCGCACCACGCCGCGCGAACAGATAAAAAAGCGCACCGAAGGCCTGTCCGTCTTTCTGGTCGACATGCGCGAGGTCAAGGGCAAAGGCCTGACCATCCGGCCGATCCGCACTATGATGAACCACGCCACCACCGAGGTGTTCTTCGAGAACATGCGCGTGCCGGCGGAAAACCTCATCGGCGTCGAGGGCGAAGGTTTTCGCTACATCCTCTCCGGCATGAATGCCGAGCGCATCCTGATCGGCGCCGAATGCATCGGCGACGCCAAATGGTTCATCCGGAAAGCCACCGCCTATGCGGGCGAGCGTGAAGTGTTCGGCCGGCCGATCGGTAAGAACCAGGGCGTGCAGTTTCCCATCGCGCGGGCCTACATCAACATGCGCGCCGCCGAATTGATGGTGCGCGAGGCGGCAGCTCTCTACGAAGCCGGCAAGGATTGCGGCGCCGAGGCCAACATGGCCAAGCACCTCGCCGCCGAAGCCTCCTGGGCTGCGGCTGACATGTGCCTGCAGACCCACGGCGGCTTCGGCTTTGCCGAAGAATTCGACATCGAGCGCAAATTCCGCGAGACCCGGCTCTACACCGTGGCGCCGATCTCGACCAATCTGGTGCTGTCCTACATCGCCGAGCATGTGCTCGGTTTGCCGAGGTCGTATTGAGCAGCGCCCTTCCCCTCTCCGGCTTGCTGGTCGTGTCGCTCGAACAGGCGGTCGCGGCGCCGATGTGCACGAGCCGCCTGGCCGATGCCGGCGCCCGCGTCATCAAGATCGAGCGGCCCGAAGGCGACTTCGCTCGCGGCTACGACGATCTGGTGCATGGCGAGTGCAGCTATTTCGTCTGGCTCAATCGCGGCAAGGAATCGGTGGTGCTCGATCTCACGCTGGCCGAGGACAAGGCGCTCCTTGCCGCCATGCTCGCGCGCGCCGACGTATTCGTGCAGAACCTGAAACCCGGCGCGGTGGCAAAACTCGGATTCCCGATCGCGGAATTGCGCCGCAAGCATCCGCGGCTGATCTGCTGCTCGATCACCGGCTACGGCGAAAGCGGCCCGCTCGCCATGCGCAAGGCCTATGACATGCTGATCCAGGCGGAGTCGGGCCTCGCCTCGATCACCGGCACGGCGGAGCCGGCGCGTGTCGGCGTGTCCGTGGTCGACGTCGGCTCCGGCATGTATGCCCAGCAGGCGATCCTCGAAGCCTTGATCGCGCGGCAGCGCACCGGCGTGGGCGCCGAGCTTTCGATTTCCATGTTCGACGCCATGGCAGATTGGATGACGGTGCCGCTGTTGCAGCAGGAGGCCGGCGAGCCGCCCAAGCGCATGGGCCTCGCCCACACCTCGATCTCACCCTACGGCGCGTTCAAGAGCCGCGACGGCATCGACATCCTCATCTCGATCCAGAGCGACCGCGAATGGCGCGTGCTGGCGGGAAAAGTCTTGGGCGATGCCGCGCTCGCCGCCGACCCCGACTTCTCTACCAATGTCGAGCGCGTCAAACGTCGCGCCCAAACCGACGGCAAGGTCGCAGCCGTGTTCGGCACGTTCGATGCGGACGCGCTAGAGCAAAAGCTCGCTGCAGCCGACATCGCCTTCGCCCGGGTCAACACGCCTGCCGAGCTGGCGCGCCATCCGCATCTGCGCCGCATTACCATCGGTACGCCGAGCGGGCCGGTGTCCTATCCGGCGCCGGCCGAGCAGAAAAGCGCCACGAAACACTACGGTCCGGTGCCGGCCATCGGAGAACACACGGACAAAATCCGCGCCGAGTTCATGCCGGCAGTCGTCGCCGGCGCACAATAATCAGGGAGGTCATCATGGATATCGGCTTCATCGGTCTCGGCAATATGGGCGCCCACATGGCGCGGCGGCTGGTCGAGGCCGGGCACAAAGTCATCGTTTACGACACCCGCCAGGAAGCGATCGGCGATATCGCGGCGCTCGGCGGCATCGCGGCGCGTTCGCCGAAGGAAGTCGCCGACTTGGCCGAGACCGTGATGGTGAGCCTGCCGACGCCCGACATCGTGCTCAAGGTCGCGACCGGCCCGGACGGCGTGATCGAAGGCAAGAAGGTGCGCCGCTTCGTCGATCTCTCGACCACCGGCTCGGTGATGGCGCAGCGCATCTTCAAATTGCTGGCGGCAAAAAACATCGTGCAGATCGACGCGCCGGTCTCCGGCGGCGTCCGCGGCGCGGCGAAGGGCACCGTCGCCGTCATGGCATCGGGGCCGCGCGCCGATGTCGAAGCGGTCGAGCCGGCGCTCAAGGTGATCGGAAAATTCTTTTTCATCAGCGAGCGGTCGGGCGCCGGGCAGACCATGAAGCTGTGCAACAACGTGCTGTCCGCCGCCGGCAGCGCAGCGACATCGGAATCCATGGTGATGGGCGTCAAGGCCGGCCTCAATCCGCGCATCATGCTCGACGTGATCAATGCCAGCTCCGGGCGCAGCACCGCGACCGAGCAGAAATTTCCCGATGCCGTCCTGCCCCGCACCTTCAATCAGGGTTTTACCGCCGGCCTGATGAAGAAGGACGTCGACCTCTTCGTCTCCGAGGCCAAAGCGCTCGGCGTGCCGATCAATGTGATCGAAGCCGTCGCGGCGCTGCTCAAGCTCACTTGCGACGAGCTCGGTCCCGATAAGGACATCACCGAAATCATCAAGCCGATCGAGCAACGCGCCGGTGTTGAAGTGCGCGAATCCGGTCCAGGATAACCGCCATAAAGCTAAAAAATGTGGTAAATCAAAGGTTTACAAAAAGCGCCATTTTGTGACCCCGGTCACTTCGCAATCCCCCGGGAACGCTATGGTGGGTTCACCTCCAGTTCGGGCGCGGCCTTGTACCCCCAAGACCCGCCCTTAGAGGGGTGAAACTCGGTCCCCCGTTCACCCCGCACGACCCCCCGACAGGGTCAAGTAAGCCCGCCCGGTCACCCCACCGGGCGGGCTTTTCCTTTGGCCAAATCTGCCGCATGGTGCCGACCGGCAGCCGGGACGCCGTCCCGAGCCATTGAGTGGCGATGGGCGTCATGGCGCCGAACCCTCCCAGTCCGACCAGTCCAAGCCTGCTTTCGGGCTTGCCGGGGCATCTCTCGGCGAACCTGTTCAACGCGGCGACGCCGGTGAAGCTCGCTGCCGACGAGACGCTGTTCATGGCCGGCGACGTCGGCGACGGCTGCTATCGCGTTGAGGCGGGACTGCTCAAGGTCACCATGCTGTCGCGCTCCGGCAACGAGCGGATTCTGGCCTTTCTCGGCCCTACCGCCATTGTCGGCGAACTGTCGATCATTGACGGCTTGCCGCGCTCGGCGTCGGTGGTCGCCGTGCGCGATGCGCAATTGAGTTTCATCAGCCGCGCCGCATTCGAGGATTTCGCCAACAAACATCCCGAGGTCTATAAATCGCTGGTGACGCTCATCGCCACGCGGCTGCGTGAAACGGATGCCGTCATCGCGGCCGGAAGCTTCCTGCCGCTGCGCGGCCGGGTCGCCTGCACCTTGCTCGAATTGGCGCAGGATTTCGGCCAGGACGTCGGCTCCGGCCGCATCGTCATCCGCCAGAAGATCGGCCAGAGCGACCTCGCCGCCATGGCCGGCATCGCGCGCGAGAATGTTAGCCGTATTCTCAACGACTGGAAGCGTCGCAAGCTGGTCAGCCGGTTGTCCGGTTATTATTGCCTTGAGAACAAGGCGCAACTGGAACATGAAGCCGAGCTGTAGAAGCTCCGGCTCGACTTCGCGTATTACTTCGACATGAACACCCTTCGGCTGACCGACTTCCGCCGCATCGTCGTGAAGGTCGGCTCTTCGCTCCTGGTCGATGCGAAGGCCGGCAGGCTCAACGAGGCTTGGCTCGCTGCGCTCGCAGCCGATTTGGCCGCGCTCCATCGCGACAAGCGCGACGTCATCGTGGTCTCGTCCGGCGCCATCGCGCTCGGCCGCGCCGTGCTCAAATTGCCGGAAGGACCGCTCAAGCTCGAGGACAGCCAGGCTGCCGCGGCGGTGGGCCAGATCGCGCTGGCGCGCACCTGGACGGAAGCGCTGTCACGGCACGACATCACCGCCGGGCAGGTGCTGGTGACCCTTGGCGATACCGAAGAGCGGCGGCGCTATCTCAACGCGCGCTCGACCATCGATAAGCTTTTGGAATGGCGCGCGGTGCCGGTCATCAACGAGAACGACACCGTGGCGACGACGGAAATCCGTTACGGCGACAACGACCGGCTGGCCGCGCGCGTCGCCACCATGGTGAGCGCCGACGTCGTGGTGTTGCTCTCCGACGTCGATGGCTTCTATGACGCACCGCCCGGCACGACAGGATCGGCGCGGCATTTTCCGCGCATCGATCGCATCACGCCGGAGATCGAAGCGATGGCCGGCGCGGCCGGCTCGGAACTGTCGCGCGGCGGCATGCTGACCAAGATCGAAGCCGCCAAGATCGTCACCGGCGGCGGCGCGCATATGGTCATCGCCTCGGGCAGGGTCGAACACCCGCTCCGCGCCATCGACGAGGGCGCGCGCAGCACCTGGTTCACCGCCGTGGGCAACCCGGTGACGGCGCGCAAGAAATGGATCGCCGGCTCGCTCGAACCCAAGGGCACGCTGACCATCGATGCCGGCGCGGTCGCGGCGCTGCGGCGGGGTAATAGTCTCCTCCCGGTGGGCGTCGTGAAGATCGACGGCGATTTTGCTCGCGGCGACGCGGTGATCATTCGCGGTCCGGACGGCGCCGAGATCGGCCGCGGGCTGTGCGCTTACGATGCCGAAGATGCGCAAAAGATCAGGGGCCGCGCCTCGGCGGGTATTGCGTCGATTCTCGGCTTCGACGGCCGCGCCGAAATGGTTCATCGCGACGATCTGGTGGTCGGCCGGGAATGACGCATTTCCGTTTGCAACGGGCTGTCACGGTCCGACGCCGGTGATAACCTCGCCTCGGGGACGCCCAGCCGCCATTCGAGCGGCGAGCGTTCACGGGGAGAGTGTCATGTTGCGTTCATCAGTGATGGCGCTTGCGGCGCTTTTGCTTGCCGTTGTGCTCACGCCGGCGCAGGCCCTGGCCGGCGGATATTTCGGCGGCGGTTGGTACGGAAAATGGGATTTCTACGGCGGCCGGTTCATGGTCGCCACGCCTACCGTCCTCCACGAATACGCCGCCTACAATCCAAACTGCGTCTTTTTGCGCCGGGTCATACCGACGCCGCTTGGGCCGCAGTGGCAACTGGTGCCGGTCTGCTTTTGAGGCGTTAGGCAGTCAATCATGAGGGGCCGGGTGCCATCCCGCAGGACGGGTCCGCGCACCCGACCCCACACACGCACAAACGCCACAGACACTACGCCAACGTGCCGGAAACCACGCAAGCCCGCTCCTGTTCCGCGGTGCCGCGGCAGAGCTGTCCGGCATAGACAATGAAAAGTGAACGCCCCAAAAAAGAGGAACCCCGGCCGCTAAAACGGCCGGGGTTCGACGCCGGGTGATTGAGGGTGAGGGGCTGGGGGCTTCGCCCGGCGCCTACTAGTCAATGCCGGTGTTGCCGGGTGGTTCCGGCGCCACGCATAATTTTTTTCGTCGGCGTGCGGGAGGATCGGGCCCGGTTGCGGCCGTGCTTGGCCCGCGGGGCGTGGACATTCATCGCGCCGAACTTGGCGCCAAGCGCGCTCAAATCGGACGGAACATTGATCCTTTGTCCGCCCGGCAGGACGACATAGCGCGAAAAGACCCGAAAATGCCCATCTTCCCCACCGTGGCCCTCGACAACATATCTGGCGCCTACGGGGAAACGCTTCGGCAGGGGGATAGATTGACGGTCGATCGGCAGACGCATGGCACCCTCTTCGTATGGGTTGGGAATTTCCAAATTCGAACACCGGCAACGTGGGGAAGTTCCGCCTTTTGTCTGACGGCCCGGTGACGCTTGTGGATTGCTGTGGGTAAGCGACCGCGCCCGGGCCGCCTCGCCGGACCTGCCCGAACATGGTAGGAAGCGCTGAATGCCAGACGGATCAATGCCATGAACGCCCCGCTCAAGGCGATCGACGGCCAAGGCAAGGCCCAAACCAAGCTCGAAGCCGACATGCGCGGCATCGGCCGCGAGGCGCGTCAGGCTGCGCGCGCCTTGGCGCTGGCCTCCGCTTCCCAGAAGAACCGGGCGCTTGCCGCCATGGCCAGGGCCGTTCGTGGTTCCGAGGCGGCGATCCTTGCAGCCAATCGGGAAGACTTGGCAGACGCCAGGGCTGCCGGCGCGACCGCGGCCTTCCTCGACCGCTTGACCCTCGATGCGGCGCGGATCGAGGCCATGGCGGAAGGCCTCGATGTCATCCGCAAGCTCAAGGATCCGGTCGGCACTGTGTTGGCGTCCTGGCGGCGGCCCAATGGCATGCGCATCGAGCGGGTGCGCGTGCCGCTCGGCGTCGTCGGCGTGATCTATGAGAGCCGCCCCAATGTCACGGCGGACGCCGGCGCGCTTTGCCTCAAGGCCGGCAACGCCGCGATCCTGCGCGGCGGTTCCGATGGTTTCCGCTCGGCCGGCGCGATCCACGCCGCGATGGTCGCGGGTCTCACGGAAGCCGGGCTGCCGGCTGCGGCGGTTTCGCTGGTGCCGACCCGCGACCGCGCCGCGGTCGGCATGATGCTCGCCGGTTTGGACGGCGCGCTCGACGTCATCGTGCCGCGCGGCGGCAAGGATTTGGTCGCCCGCGTGCAGATGGAAGCGCGCGTGCCGGTCTTCGCCCATCTCGAAGGCGTCTGCCACGTCTATGTCGACGGCAAAGCCAAGCTGCCGATGGCCAAATCCATCGTGCTCAATGCCAAGATGCGCCGTACCGGCGTCTGTGGCGCGGCCGAAACCTTGCTGGTCGATCGCGCGGCGGCGGCAAAGATGCTCAAGCCCCTGATCGACATGCTGATCGAAGCCGGCTGCGAGATCCGCGGCGACGCTGCGGTGCGAGCGGTCGACGGCCGGGTCAAGCCGGCGAGCGAAGCCGATTGGAGCACCGAATATCTCGACGCCATCATCACCGCCGGCGTGGTCGACGGCGTCGATGCGGCAATCGCCCACATCGAGCGCTATGGCTCGCATCACACCGACGCGATCGTCACCGAGGACAAAAACGCGGCGGAAAAATTCCTGCGCGAAGTGGATTCGGCGATCGTGCTGCACAACGCGTCGACGCAATTTGCCGATGGCGGCGAGTTCGGCTTCGGCGCCGAGATCGGTATCGCCACCGGCAGGCTGCACGCGCGCGGCCCGGTCGGCGTCGAACAGCTCACCAGTTTCAAGTACCGCATCCGCGGCAGCGGACAGACGCGGCCGTGACAGATCGGCTCTTTGATCGCGCAATGATGCGAGAGGAGCCGGCAGTGGGTGCGTGGGGAGGGGATTCTTTCCGAAAGTCATGACGAGCGAGGACGCTCCTTCGCGCCGGGCCGCGGCGAGGGCCGGGATACGGGACCGCATTGTGCTGCCGCCGAATGCGCCGGGCATGCGCATCGGGCTGTTCGGCGGCACATTCGATCCGGCGCACGCGGCGCACCGCGCCGCCTGCCTGTTGGCGCTGCACCGGCTTGACCTCGACCGGGTATGGTGGCTCGTCACGCCCGGCAATCCGCTGAAGGATACCAAGGGCCTGGCGCCGCTCGCCGAGCGCCTCGCCGCCGCGCGAGCGCTGGCGCACCATCCGCGTATCGATGTCACCGACCTCGAAGCCGCGCTGGGCACGCCCTATACCTACGAGACCGTTTCCTACCTGCGGCGGCGCTGTCCCGGGGTGCACTTCGTCTGGATCATGGGCGCGGACAATCTGCGCAGCTTCCATCGCTGGCAGCGCTGGCGTGGCATCGCCCAATTGGTGCCGATCGCGATCGTCGATCGGCTGGGACCGAGCCTCTATGCGACCGGCAGCGCGGCGGCCCATGCGCTGGCGCGTTTTCGCCTTCCTGAAGCCGCGGCGACGAAGCTTGCGGACCACAAGCCGCCGGCCTGGATCTATCTGCACGGCCTCAAATCGCCGCTGTCGTCGACGGCGCTGCGCGCCGCCCGCGCGTTAAAACGTCGCTAAATGACAGTTGCTTGACTGCAAGACGGTTGAATCCATTAACCCGGCGTGCCTATCTTAAGGCGAGCCCCGGATTCGGTGGCCGGGGCAGGCAACTTGGAGCGAAAGGATAAGCACCCCTGTCCACAGTTGTAATCTCTCGGGACGAACGTCGCGTGCCCGAAGCGGTCTCCAGAATGCGTCTTGACGCAGAGGAGATCCTCCGTTTGGTCCTCGCCCGCCTCGACGACATGAAGGCCGAGGACATCCTCACCATCGATCTTCGCGATAAATCCTCGATCGGCGACTACATGGTCGTGTCTTCCGGCCGGTCGCAGCGCCATGTCGGCTCGGTCGCCGACCGGGTGGTCGAGGATTTGCACAAAGCCGGCGTTGCGGCCCGCGTCGAAGGCGCGCCGCAATGCGACTGGGTGTTGATCGATGCGGGTGACGTGATCGTTCACGTCTTCCGGCCCGAAGTCCGCGCCTTCTACAATCTCGAGAAGATGTGGATGACCGGATCCCCGGCAAAGCGCGCCAGCTAGATCGCGCGCGAGCCGATCGAGGACTAGTATTGGCCGGCACCAATGACCGGGCCGGTGATTGCTCATGCGCATCGTGATTGCCGCGGTCGGCCGCCTCAAACAGGGCCCTGAGCGCGAACTCGCCGCCGAATATTGCAAGCGCGCGGAAAAGGTTGGACGCGCGTTCGGCCTGCGCGACATCGAGATCGTCGAAATTCGCGAGAGCCGCGCCGCCGACGCCGAGCGGCGCAGGGTCGAGGAATCGATCGCCATCGCCAATGTGATCCCCGAGCGGGCCATGATCGTCATCCTCGACGAGCGCGGAACGTCGCTGGACAGCGCATCGCTGGCGGCAACGCTGCGTGAGTGGCGCGCCGAGGATCGGCCGGCGGTCTGTTTCGTCATCGGCGGCGCCGATGGCCTGGCGTCAAGCCTGCGCGGCCAAGCCAAGCTCAAACTTGCCTTCGGGACAGCCACCTGGCCGCACCAGCTGGTGCGCGTCATGCTGCTCGAGCAACTTTATCGCGCCGGCACCATTCTCGCCGGCCACCCCTATCACCGGGCCTGATGGTCCCTTAATTTCTTTTAATGTCACCGAATTTTGACGGCCAAAGTCGCGCCGCGCCTTATTCCGGTCTTATCCTGCCTGCTTTGTCTTGCTTTTGAGGGCCTGCCTTTCAGAGGCTTGTCTTTCAGAGGCTTGGGTCTACCTTTGAACGCGATGATTCTTCGACGGGCGAGCCGCACCGATCCGCGCTTCGTGCTCGGCTCGGCTTTGGCATTCGCACTGCCGCTCGGCGCCAACCTCGCCGCGTTCGCCCAGGATTCCTCGGCGCAAGCGCCTGCCGCTCAAGTTCCTGCCGCTCAAGCTCCTTCCGCTCAAGTTCCATCGCCGTCGGCTGCCCCGGGCACGCCGGCAAAACCCGATCTCAACGTGCTCAAGCAGCACGATCAGGAGCTCGATGCAGCGCGCGCCCAGCAACGCGCGGCCTTGGAGGCCCAGACCAGGCTCAAGCTCGAGATCGAGGCCATCGGCACCGACCGGCGCGCGCTCAATCAGCAGCTCATCGACACTGCCGCCCGCGTCCGCGACGTCGAGGCCAATATCGAGGCGACACAGGCACGCTTGAAGCCGCTCGACGAGCGGGAACACATTTTCAAAACGTCGCTCGACGAGCGCCGCACGGTGATTGTCGAAATTCTCGCCGCCCTGCAGCGCATCGGCCGGCAGCCGCCGCCGGCGCTCATGGTCCGGCCGGAGGACGCACTGCAAGCGGTGCGCACCGCGATCATGCTCGGTGCCGTGGTGCCGGAAATGCGCGCGCAGGCCGACGCGTTGGCCGGCGATCTCGCCGAGCTGTTGCGCGTGCGCAAGGATATCGATGGCGAAAACGCCAAGCTGTCGGGTGACCTCGCCACGCTCGCGCATGAGCAGTTGCGCCTCAACATGCTGATCGACTCGCGGCAGCAGCAGCAGACCGCCGTCGAGCAGACCCTGGACACGCAACGGCAGCACGCCGCGGACCTCGCCCACCAAGTCGACAACCTCAAGGACCTCATCGGCAAGCTCGAGCAAGAGCTCGACAGCGCCACCCGGCAGACCCGCCTCAACGCCCGCGCCATCGAGGAAGACGCCACGCGCCCCGACCTGGCCGCTTTGAAGGATCCCGGCCGGCTCACGCCCGCGGTTGCATTTGTGGCGAATCGCGGGCATCTGCATCTGCCGGTCAACGGGTCGCGGATCCGCGAGTTCGGCGCCTCCGACGGCGCCGGTGGAACTCAAAAGGGACTGTCCATCGCAACCCATTCTGGCGCCGAGATTACTGCCCCGTGCGACGGCTGGGTTGTTTACGCCGGGCCGTTTCGCAGTTATGGCCAACTCTTGATCCTTAATGCCGGCGGCGGGTATCATGTGCTGTTAGCGGGGATGGAGCGTATTTCCGTCGATCTCGGTCAGTTCGTCCTGACCGGTGAACCCGTAGCAATCATGGGCGGTGGATCGCAGGTATCCACGGCTGTCGCGACCGGGGCCAAGCAACCTGTACTCTACGTGGAGTTCCGCAAAGACGGCACTCCGATCGATCCCAGCCCCTGGTGGGCAGCAAACGAAGGCGAAAAGGTTCGCGGATGATGCGCAAGACATCTCTGGTTTTCCTCGGTGCAATGGCGGGCGCCGTGGCAACGCTGCTCGCGACGCAGCCCCATTCACTGCTGGTCGGTTCGGCCGCGCGAGCGGCGGCTTCCGACACTTATCGGGAGCTCAACCTGTTCGGCGACGTGTTCGAGCGCGTGCGCGCCGACTACGTCGAAAAACCCGATGACTCGAAGCTCGTCGAATCGGCGATCAACGGCATGCTGGCCGGGCTCGATCCGCATTCGAGCTACATGGATCCGAAAAGCTTCCGCGACATGCAGGTGCAGACCCGCGGCGAGTTCGGCGGGCTGGGCATCGAGGTCACCATGGAAGACGGCCTGGTGAAGGTCGTGGCGCCGATCGACGATACGCCGGCCGCCAAGGCCGGCGTCATGGCCAACGACATCATCACGCAGCTCGACGATGAGGCGGTGCAGGGGCTGACGCTCAATCAAGCCGTCGACAAGATGCGCGGGCCGGTCAACACCAAGATCAAGCTTACCATCATGCGCAAAGGCGCCGACAAGCCGATCGACGTGACGATCGTGCGCGACGTCATCCGCGTCAAATCGGTGCGCTCGCACAACGAGGGCGAGGACGTCGGCTATATCCGCATCACCCAGTTCAACGAGCAGACCACCGACGGCCTCAAGCAGGCGATCAACGACCTCAACGGCCAGCTCGGCGCCGACAAGATCAAGGGCTATGTGGTCGACCTGCGCAACAATCCGGGCGGCCTGCTCGACCAGGCAATCTCGGTGTCGGATACCTTCCTCGACAAGGGCGAGATCGTCTCCACCCGCGGCCGCAATGCCGAGGAGACCCAGCGCTTCAATGCCCGGCCGGGCGACATGACCAAGGGCAAGCCGGTGATCGTGCTGATCAACGGCGGCTCGGCGTCGGCGTCCGAAATCGTCGCCGGCGCGTTGCAGGACCATAAGCGCGCGACCCTGGTCGGCACCCGCTCGTTCGGCAAGGGCTCGGTGCAGACCATCATCCCGCTCGGCGCCGGCAATGGCGCGCTGCGGCTGACCACGGCGCGCTACTACACGCCGTCGGGCCGCTCGATCCAGGCCAAGGGCATCACGCCCGATATCGAGGTGCTGCAGGACGTGCCGGACGACCTCAAAGCGCGGACCGACACCAAGGGCGAGGCGTCGCTGCGCGGCCACCTCAAGGCCGAGGGCAGTGAAGAATCCGGCTCGCAGTCCTATGTGCCGCCGGACGAGAAGGACGACGCGGCGCTGAAAATGGCGCTCGACCTCCTGCGCGGCACCACGACCAATGCCGCCTTCCCGCCGAATCCGAAGACCGCGGTGCCGAACTAAGCAAGCGGTCCAGCTCATCAGGTTGAATTCGGGGCGGTGGTGAGCCGCCCCGAATTTTTTGTCCTTGGCGGCAGGCACGGGAACCGCCTGAAAGCCAGCAATCGCGGCCCAAACCGGCCGCAGACCGGCCGTGATAGACTTCAGCGCATGATTCGCGAGCGATTGGCTCCTGAGAGCGGATTATGACCGCCGACGACCTGAACGCCCCGCTCGGCCAGCATCGGCGGAAGCGGCGGCTGTCGATCCCGATCACGACGTCGCAGGTCATGGCCGCCGTACTGGCGCTGTTCTTCGGCGTGTTCGTGGTCTGGGCGGTAGTGGAGAACAATCCGTTCGGCGGCGAGCCGATCGTCGTCGTGCCGATCAACCTGCATCCCGACCCGGCGGCAAAGAGCGCCGACGGGCAAGCGCCGCCGAAAGTCGTCGCCGTCAATCCCGACGCTGCCTCGGCAGTCCAGGCCGCGCCGGGGCAAACGGCATCGCCGCAGGCCGCCACCAAGACCGTCACCATCATCGACGGCAAGACCGGCGAGCGTAAGGAAGTGGAGCTTCCGGCGATGGCCAACGACGCCGCGCCCGAGGCCGGTCCGCTCGACCAGAAATTCCTCGAAATGTCGGCCCATGGCGCCATTCCCAAAATCTCAGCCGACGGCGTGCGGCCGGCCGATGCCTTCGCCCAGCCGGCGAAGGCGCTGCCCGGAAAACCCGACGCGCCGCGCATCGCCATCATCGTCAGCGGTCTCGGCGTCAGCTCAAGCGCCACCGCCGATGCCATCGCGAAGCTGCCGGGAGCGGTGACGCTCGGCTTCATGCCTTATGGCAGCGACGTCGCGGCGCTTGCCGGGCGCGCCCGCGCCCGGGGCCACGAGGTTTTGCTCCAGGTTCCCATGGAGCCGTTCGACTATCCGGACAACGATCCCGGCCCGCAGACGCTGCTCACCTCGCTGACGCCGCAGCAGAACATCGACCGTCTGTACTGGCTGATGAGCCGGTTCCAGGGCTATGTCGGCCTCGCCGGCGCCATGGGCGGACGCTTCACCGCCTCCGAGCCGTCGTTCTCGCCGGTGCTGCGCGAGGCCGCCAAGCGCGGGCTGATCTTCGTCGACGACGGCGCCAATCCGCGGAGCCTCGCCGGCCGCATTGCCGGCGCCAACAACCTCCCCTTCGCCAAGGCCGACGTGACGATCGACGCGGTGTCGACGCCCGCCGAGATCGACCACGCGCTGGGCCGCCTGGAAATGGCGGCGCGCGAGCGCAGCATCGCCGTCGGCATATCGTCCGGGCTGCCGGTCTCGATCGACCATATCGCCAAATGGGCGAAAACCCTGGCGGAGCACGGCGTTCAACTGGTTCCGATCACGGCGGTGGCGCTCAAGCCGAAGCAAACCTGAGCGAATAGCGAAATGGCGAAGTAGCGAATAGAATGGCCCGCTACTCGCTATTCGCCACTCACCATTCGCTCCTCTGAATGCGCTTCGAAGACCTGCCCTATCGCCCGTGTGTCGGCGTGCTGGTGCTCAATCGCGCCGGTCGTGCGTTCATCGGCCGCCGCATCGAGGGGCCGGAGCATATCGACGCGACCCACGCCTGGCAGATGCCGCAGGGCGGCATCGACAAGGGCGAAGAGCCATGGCCGGCGGCGCTACGGGAATTGCACGAGGAAACCAATATCCGTTCCGTGGAGCGGCTGGGCGAAATCGCCGACTGGCTGCAATACGACATCCCGCGCGAGATCGTCGGCCAGGCCTGGAAAGGCAAATATCGCGGCCAGACCCAGAAATGGTTTGCACTGCGCTTCACCGGCGACGAGAGCGAGATCGATCTCGCCCATCCCGCCGGCGCCTCCGACCCGGAATTCGCGGACTGGCGCTGGGAGCCGATGCAAAACGTTCCGAACCTGGTCGTGCCGTTCAAACGCGCGGTTTACGAACGCGTGGTCCGCGAATTTGCGCATCTCGCTAAAAGTTGACGCCGTTGGGCGTCAATTCGGCTCGACGGCAAACGGGCCGATGCCGATCACGCGACAGGCGCTGTCATGCTTGGCGCAATCCGCCATGGCGCCGGCGATGGCGTCCTGCTCGTTGGCGGCGCCGAGCATGACGCCGGCGTGTCCGCCCGCGCCGGTCGCGACCGCGGTCCAGCCGCTGCCGTTGGCGAGGCGGCGGGCGATGTCGTCGCGCAGTTCGGGTGCGATGGCCGTAGCGCTGATGGGCTGGAAGAAACCGGCCACTTTCATCGTCGTCGGGATCGGCACGACGAAATCCTCGTTGACCGCGATAGTGACGCACGGCACGCCGGCGTTGTTGCCGCAAATCTCCAAGGCGCGGCGCACCGCCTCGTCGGCGCTATCCTGATTTGCGACGAAGGCGTAGCCCCCGAACGGACCGAGCGCCAACGCCTTCGGCACCCTTCCGTTGAGATAATTCTTCTCGATCGTCGCCTTGCCCTGCTGCCGTATCAGCGGAATGTCGCCTGCGACCAGCTGCCGCGTCGTCGCCGGATCGTGCTTCACCCAGGGCGGCGGCGGCATCGGCGGCCGCGCGCCGGTAAATATAACCGTATTGCCGACCGCGTAGAGCTCGCACTTGCGCTGCTGCGGCAGCGCGTCGGCGCGTTTCTGACAAATATCGAGCGCGCCGGCTTTCGCAGTCTCGTCGTCGGCTTGGGCCGAGGTAAAACCGATCGGGCCCGAACTGATCGCCAGCGCCTTGTGATCGGTCGCCGGCATGTATTCGTTGCGAATGTTGTTGCGCTGCCGGTCGGTGAGGAACGGAATCGTTTCCGGCACCAGCGCTTCGGCCTGCCGTGTGGCCGCCTGCGTTGGCGCGCTTGATGGCATCGGCGCGCCGGCCGTGGCACCCGATTCTGTCGTACCACCTGCCTGCGTCTGCTGGGCCGGCGGTATTGTGCCTGCGGTCATTGCCGGCGATGCCGTGCCTGCGGTCATTGCCGGCGGCGCGCCAGATGGAGTCGGCATCGGCCCGTTGTGACGCTCGCCCGCCAGATAGGCGGCCGCCGCGATGGCGATCGCCACGACCGGCGCCGCGATGGCGACCGGCACGACCCATGACGCAGGCGCGGTCTTGGCCGGCTTCTTGACCGGCGCGGCCACGAAGCGACCGTCGTCCGGCCGCATCTCGAACTTGTAAGCATGGACCGGCGTCGGAATATTCTTGACCTGCTGCTCGCCGATATCGGCGAACTGCACCGACAGCTTGTTGGCGACCTGCTCATGAACGGTGCGCGAGATGCAGATGCCGCCGACCGGCGCGATGCCCTCCAGACGCGCGGCGATGTTGACGCCGTCGCCGAGCAGATCGCCGTTGCGCTCGACCACGTCGCCGATGGTGATGCCGATGCGGAAGCTCATCTGCCGGCTGGCCGGATAGGCCATGTTGCGGGTGCGCAGGCTTTCCTGGATGTCGATGGCGCAGCGCACCGCCTCGACGGCGCTGGGAAATTCGGCGAGCACGGCGTCGCCCGCGGTATTGAAAATGCGGCCGCCGGCGCGCGCGATGAAGTCGTCCATCACCGCGCGATAGGAGGCGAGCCGCCGCAGCGTCTCTTCCTCGTCCTCGGCGACGAGCTTGCTGTAGCCGGCGATATCGGCAGCGAAAATGGCCGCGATTTTTCTATTCATCGGACGCCTGCCGCCTCACCGCAGTGCCCTACACATTGCCGGCAGCGGCGGTGTCATGCAACCGACCTGCGGTGCACAGGTATCGGATAACCAGCCGCCGCCGAGCTACTGCTCCAGCGCCGCTTGCAAGGATTTCAATTGTTCGAGATGGCGGGCGAGCTTGTCGCGCTCGGCGTCGTCGGTGCAGTCGGCAATGTCTTCCTCGGCGTCTTTGATCTCGCTGGCGAGCAGCGTCATGTCGAAATCCGCCCGCGCCACCGCGCTGTCGGCGAGCACGGTCAAGCCGGCCGGACTGACTTCGGCAAAGCCGCCGATGACCACGATCGGTTCGCGCTTGCCGCCGCTGAAGACGGTGACGATGCCGGGCCGCAGCGCGGTCACCAGCGGCGCGTGGCCGGGCAGGATGCCCATGTCGCCTTCGGCGCCCGGCAAGTCGACCTGATCGACGTCGCCGGAGAACAGCACCCGTTCAGGAGAGACGAACTCGAGATGAAGGTCGGCCATGTCGCGGTTCCGATCTTGTGGCTCTGTTACGCCGCCTCGGCGGCGAGCTTCTTGCCCTTCTCCACCGCCTGATCGATCGTGCCCACCATGTAGAAGGCGGCCTCGGGCAGGTGGTCGTATTTGCCCTCGACCAGGCCTTGGAAGCCGCGGATAGTGTCGGCGAGATCGACGAAGACGCCGGGCGAGCCGGTGAACACTTCGGCGACGTGGAACGGCTGCGACAGGAAGCGCTCGATCTTGCGCGCCCGGGCGACAGTGAGCTTGTCCTCTTCCGACAGCTCGTCCATGCCGAGAATAGCGATAATGTCTTGCAGCGCCTTGTAGCGTTGCAAAATCTGCTGCACGCGGCGAGCTATGTTATAGTGCTCCTCGCCGACGACCGCCGCGGACAGCATGCGCGAGGTCGAGTCGAGCGGATCCACGGCCGGATAGATGCCCTTCTCGGCGATCGAGCGCGACAGCACCGTGGTGGCGTCGAGATGAGCGAACGAGGTTGCCGGCGCCGGATCGGTCAGATCGTCGGCCGGTACGTAGATCGCTTGCACCGACGTGATCGAGCCTTTGGTGGTGGTGGTGATGCGCTCCTGCAACGCGCCCATATCGGTGGCCAGCGTCGGCTGGTAGCCCACCGCCGAGGGAATGCGGCCGAGCAGCGCCGACATTTCCGAACCGGCTTGGGTGAAACGGAAGATGTTGTCGACGAAGAAGAGGACATCCTGGCCCTGGTCGCGGAAATATTCGGCGACCGTCAAGCCTGAGAGACCGACGCGGGCGCGGGCGCCCGGCGGCTCGTTCATCTGGCCATAGACCAGCGCGCACTTCGATCCCTCGACCGAACCCTTGTGCGGGTCCTTGTTGACGCCCGACTCGATCATCTCGTGATAGAGGTCGTTGCCCTCGCGGGTGCGCTCGCCGACGCCGGCGAACACCGAATAGCCGCCGTGCGCCTTGGCGATGTTGTTGATCAACTCCATGATGATGACGGTCTTGCCGACGCCGGCGCCGCCGAACAGACCGACCTTGCCGCCCTTGGCATAGGGCGCCAAGAGGTCGACGACCTTGATGCCGGTGACCAAGATGGCCGCGTCCGTCGACTGATCGGTGTAGGACGGCGCCTCCTGATGGATCGGACGCGTCTCCTGGTGCGGCACCGGGCCCGCCTCGTCGACCGGCTCGCCGATCACGTTGATGATGCGGCCGAGCGTGCCGGCGCCGACCGGCACGGTGATCGGCTGGCCGGTGTCGGATACTTCCTGGCCGCGCACCAGGCCTTCGCTGGTATCCATGGCGATGGTGCGCACGGTCGACTCGCCGAGATGCTGGGCGACCTCGAGCACCAGGCGGTTGCCCTGGTTCTTGGTCTCCAGCGCATTGAGGATCGCCGGCAGATGATCCTCGAATTGCACGTCGACGACTGCGCCGATGACTTGGGTGATGCGTCCAACTGCTTTCGCCATCATGGCCCTCTTTAAAATGGTTTACAGCGCCAATGCTTGTTACAGAGCTTCTGCGCCGGAGATGATCTCGATCAGTTCCTTGGTGATCATCGCCTGGCGGGTGCGGTTGTATCTGAGCGTCTGCTTGCGGATCATCTCGCCGGCATTGCGGGTGGCGTTATCCATCGCCGACATCTGCGCGCCGTAGAACGACGCCGCGTTCTCGATGAGCGCGCGGAAAATCTGCACCGCGAGATTGCGCGGCAGCAAGTCGCGAAGAATGTCTTCCTCATCCGGCTCGAATTCGTACACCGCGCCGTCCAGCGCATTCGCGGTCTTATCGTCGAACACCGGCGGAATGATCTGCTGCGCGGTCGGGATCTGCGCGATCACCGAGCGGAAGCGCGAGAAGAACAGCGTGCAGACGTCGAATTCGAACTTGTCGAACAGCGCGATGATCTTCCCGGCGATCATTTCGGCGTTGTCGAACCGCAAGGTGCGTACCGAACGCAGGTCGACCAACTCGACGATCTGCTGGGCATAGAGCCTGCGCAACTGATCGTAACCCTTGCGGCCGACGCAGAAGAATTTGACCTCTTTGCCCTCGGCGATGAGCGTATTGGCGCGCTCGCGGGCGAGCCGCACGATCGCCGTGTTGAACGGGCCGCACAGGCCGCGTTCGGCGGTGCAGACCAGCAGCAAATGTTTCAGATCGCTGCCGGTGCCGCGCAACAGCCGCGGCGCGGTGTCGAGGCCGGCGACGGAAGCCGCGATATTGCCGAGCACCGCGTCCATACGGCTGGCGTAAGGCCGCGCCGCCTCGGCCGCGGCCTGGGCGCGGCGCAGTTTTGACGCCGCGACCATCTGCATGGCCTTGGTGATTTTCTGCGTCGCCTTGGTGGCGGCGATACGGTTGCGCAGATCTTTGAGCGAAGGCATCCGAAGCTCGGCCTATTGTTCTTTAATCACGCAAACGTCTTGGCGTAGCTCTCGACCGCGCCCTTGAGCTTGCCGGCGGTGGCATCGTCGAGGTCGCGCGACTCGGCGATGGTTTTGAGAATATCGGGATGCTGGTTGCGCAAGGTGCCGAGCAGGCCGTCCTCGAAGGCGCGGATGCGGTCGACCGGCAGCGGGTCGAGATAGCCGTTGACGCCGGCATAGATGACGCAGACCTGCTCCTCCATGCGCAGCGGCGAGAATTGCGGCTGCTTGAGCAGCTCGGTGAGCCGCGAGCCGCGGCTGAGCAGCCGTTGCGTGGTGGCGTCGAGGTCGGAGCCGAACTGCGCGAACGCCGCCATCTCGCGGTATTGCGCCAGCTCCCCCTTGATGCGGCCGGCGACCTTTTTCATCGCCTTGGTCTGTGCCGCCGAGCCGACGCGCGACACCGAAAGGCCGACGTTCACCGCGGGTCGGATGCCTTGGTAGAACAGATCGGTCTCGAGGAAGATCTGACCGTCGGTGATGGAGATGACGTTGGTGGGGATATAGGCCGACACGTCGTTGGCCTGAGTCTCGATCACCGGCAGCGCGGTGAGCGAGCCGGCCTTGTTGTCATCGTTCATCTTGGCGGCGCGCTCGAGCAGCCGCGAATGCAGGTAGAACACGTCGCCCGGATAGGCCTCGCGTCCCGGCGGCCGGCGCAGCAACAGCGACATCTGGCGATAGGCCACGGCCTGCTTCGACAGATCGTCATAGATGATCACCGCGTGCATGCCGTTGTCGCGGAAATATTCGCCCATGGCGCAGCCGGAAAACGGCGCCAAAAACTGCATCGGCGCCGGATCCGACGCGGTCGCGGCGACCACGATCGAATAATCGAGCGCGCCGTTTTCCTCCAGCACCTTGACGAATTGCGCGACGGTGGAGCGCTTCTGGCCGATCGCCACATAGACGCAATAGAGCTTGATCTTCTCGTCGGTCGAGGTGTTGAGCGACTTCTGATTGAGGATCGTGTCGAGCGCGATCGCGGTCTTGCCGGTCTGGCGGTCGCCGATGATCAATTCGCGCTGGCCGCGTCCGATCGGGATCAGCGCGTCGATCGCCTTGAGTCCGGTCGCCATCGGCTCGTGCACCGATTTGCGCGGAATGATGCCGGGCGCCTTCACGTCGACCTGCGATTTGTGGTCGGCCTTGATCGGCCCCTTGCCGTCGATCGGCTCACCGAGCGCGTCGACGACTCGGCCGAGCAAGCCCTTGCCGACCGGCACCTCGACGATGGCGCGGGTGCGCTTGACGGTCTGGCCTTCCTTGATCTCGCGGTCGGTGCCGAAGATCACGACGCCGACATTGTCGGCTTCGAGATTGAGCGCCATGCCTTTGACGCCGCTCTCGAACTCGACCATCTCGCCGGACTGCACGTTGTCGAGGCCGTAGACGCGGGCGATGCCGTCGCCGACCGAGAGTACTTGGCCGACTTCGGAAACTTCGGCCTCCTGGCCGAAATTCTTGATCTGATCCCTGAGGATTGCGGAAATTTCCGCGGCGCGGATATCCATTAGCGGGCCTCTTTCATCGCATGCCTGATGGCATTGAGCTTGGTGCGCAGCGAGGTGTCGACCATGCGGCTGCCGAGCTTGACAACCAGACCGCCGATGATCGCGGGATCGACCTTGATGGCGAGGTCGACGTCCTTGCCGCTGACCGATTTGAGCGCCGAGCGCAGCGCGTTTAAGTGTTCGTCCTTGAGCGGTTCGGCGACCGTGACTTCGGCGGTCGCCTCGCCTTTGTGCTCGGCGACCATCTCGCGATACGCCCGTATCATGTCGCGCACCGCAAACAGCCGGCGGTTCGTGGTCACGAGCTTGAGGAATTTTGCCGCTAGCCCGCCGATGCGGGCGCGGGCGAGCACGGCGGAGAGCGCCTGCAACTGCTCGTCGGCGGAAAACACCGGGCTGCGCACCAGACGGTAGAGATCGGCGCTCTCGGCAATGAGCGCGTCGAAGCGTTCGAGGTCGGCCTTCACCGCGTCGATGGCGTCGGTCTCGCGGGCGAGATCGAACAAGCCGGTCGCGTAGCGGCCAGCCATGCCGGAGACGATGGGTTCTGCTGCGGCCACTTGCGTTGCGCTCTCGGGGGCTTTGATTTTTTCCAAAAGCTCGGCAGCGGTCCTTGGGGACCCGCGCAAGCCCTTGGGATTCAAGCGGGACTTGGGACATTCGCAGATTTCGCAAAAAGCCCCGCGAAACCGCGAAAATCGGGGCGTTGCTAACACACCGCGGAATGCGGTGCAACATTGCGAAACCTCGGCAAAATCGGGGTTTTGTGCGCCTCTCGATGGTGTCGGGACCTATGCGGCTTGGGCGGCCGCGTGCTGCCGGATCACGTCGAGGAAAATATCGCCGTATTGCTTGAGCTTGGTCTCGCCGACGCCGTGCACGGCGGCCATCTCGGCGGCTGTCGCCGGCTTGCGCCGCGCCATGTCGATCAGGGTCTTGTCGGCGAACACCACATAGGCGGCGACGCGCTGCTCCTTGGCCAAGGCAGAGCGGCGCAGCCGCAGCGCCTCGAACAGCGCCGTGTCGCCGGCTTCCCCGTCGGCCAGCGCCGCCGCATTGGCGGCCGCGCGCGCGGTTTTCTTGCCGGCAGGCTTGAGCGTGTCCTTGCGCAGCGTGACTTTGTCCACACCCTTGAGCACACGCCGCCCGGTATCGGTGACCGACCAGGTGCCGTAGCCGCTGACGTCCAGAGCGATGATGCCGGCGCCATGGAGCTGGCGGAAGATCGAGCGCCATTCTTGCTTGCCGTATTCCTTGCCGACGCCGAAGGTCGGCAGGCAATCGTGGCCGAATTTCAAAACCGCGTCGCTGTCGTCGCCGATCAGCACATTGGTCAGATGCTCGGTGCCGAAGCGCTCGCCGGTGCGCACGATGGCGGAGAGCGCCTTCTGCGCCGCGATGGTGCCGTCGATGACCTCGGCGCCGTCGCAGCAGAAATCGCAATTGCCGCAAGGGTCGGTGGTCTCGCCGAAATAGGTCAGCAGCGTCTGCCGGCGGCAGCGCGGCGATTCGCACAGCGACACCAGCGCATTGAGCCGCTGGCGATCGACGCGCTTCTGCTCGGCGGAGGAATCGCTCTCGTCGATCTGCATGCGGCGCAGCCGGATATCGCCCATGCCGTAGAGCGTCAGCGTATCGGCCGGCAACCCGTCGCGGCCGGCGCGGCCGATCTCCTGATAGTAGCTTTCGATATTGGACGGCATGTCGGTATGCAGCACGAAGCGCACGTCCGGCTTGTCGATGCCCATGCCGAACGCGATGGTCGCGACCACGACGACGCCGTCCTCTTGCAGGAAAACATCCTGGTTGCGCGAGCGCGCCTCGGGCTCCATGCCGGCGTGATAAGGCAACGCCTTGACGCCGTTTTGCCGCAGGAAATCGGCCAATTCCTCGGTTTTGCGCCGCGAGCTGCAATAGACGATGCCGCTCTGGTCGGGATGATTTTTGACGAAATCCGCAACCTGCTTGCGGCCGCCGATTTTTGCCTGCATCGCCAGGCGCAGGTTCGGCCGATCAAACCCGTGCACGAACACGGCCGGCGGCCGCTTGAACAGTTTTGCCTGAATATCCGTGCGCGTGGCGGCGTCCGCCGTGGCGGTGAACGCCACCGTCTGCACGCCGCCGAGCGCCGCCTGCACAGTGCCGAGCGCGGCATATTCGGGGCGGAAGTCGTGGCCCCATTGCGAGATGCAATGCGCCTCGTCGACCGCGAGCAGCGCGACCTTGGCGCGCTTGAGAAATTCGAGCGTGTCGGCTTTCACCAGCCGTTCCGGCGCCACATAAACGAGACGCAATTCGCCGCGCGCGATCTGATCGAGGATCGCGCGATTTTCCGCCGGGTCGTTCGCCGAGTTGAGCGCCGCCGCGGCAACGCCATAGCCGCGCAATTGCGCCACCTGATTGCGCATCAACGCGATCAAGGGCGACACCACGATGGTGAGCCCATCACGCAGCAGCGCCGGCAGCTGGTAGCACAGCGACTTGCCGCTGCCGGTCGGCATCACCGCCAGCACATCGCGGCCGTCGAGAACGGCGGAGACGATGTCGCCCTGCCCCGGCCGGAAGGTCTCGAAGCCGAAGGTCTTGTGAAGCGCGCGCTCTGCCGCCGCGAGGTCGGGCATGACGGTTCCCTCGGGGAATGTTCTATATTTGTTCCATACCGGCCGCAAGGGCGATATTGGACTTCCCATACCGAGCACTACCGGCAGGCTTCCTTCGATAGTGATGTTCTTACGTCGTTCAACTTGGCGATTTGGCGAGCGCTGCGTCAAAAGACGTAGACAATTCGCGCGGTCCTATTTTACCTTTTTAGCCGATGGTAACCCGTTGCGTGGTGGCTCACGTGGCGTCCATTCTGCCCTTCCTAAGACCGAGCGACGGCGTCTTTGACGATGGGGCTACCCATGTCATGGGCCAAGCCTTCGACGCGGCACGCAAAGAAGTCGAAGGCGCAGGACGGGCCGTTCACGAGGCCATCGCGGCACGCATTATCTCAGCCGCTCAAAGAGGCGAACGCGATCCAATGCGCCTGCGCAATATCGCGCTGGCCGGACTCGGATACGACAAAACAGGTTAGGTCGCCTTACTCGTCCCGAGGTTTCTCGCGACGGCCCAGCTGCTCAACTATTTGGTCGAAGGCGTCGGTCGGCTCGTCCGCGCCGACCTCCCGAGCGCCGCCGCAAGCGCAAAACAGCGATGCGGCGCTGTTTCTTGCACCATAGCGCCCGCTGAGGCAGGTTGGCGGCCCACGCCGGGTTTTCCTTCCATGACCTCTGCCGCAAGCCGGGACGGCCTTCCTGTCGGCCGCCTCATCAGGCTCATGTTCGTGCTCTGGCTTGCCGGGGTCGCCATGCGCATGACCATCCTCGCCATGGCGCCGGTGATTCCGCAGGTGCACGACGAATTGCATATGTCGGAGACCCAGGTCGGGCTATTGATCGGGCTGCCGCTGGCGCTGTTTGCGATTGCCGCAGTGCCGGGCTCGCTGCTCATCGCGCGCATCGGCACCAGCCTCGCGGTGATCCTCGGCATGGTGATCGCGGCGCTGGCCGGCGGCGCGCGCGGCGCCTCAGTCGATGTCGCCACGCTCTACGCCGCGTCGATCGCCACCGGCTTCGGCGTCGCCATCATCCAGCCGGCGATGCCGACCCTGGTGCGCGAATGGCTGCCGCGCCACGTTGCGTTCGGCACCATCGCCTATTCCAGCGGCATGCTGATGGGAGCGATGTTCGCCACCGTCTTCACCATTCCGGTCGTGCTGCCGCTGGTCGGCGGCAGTTGGCGGCGCGATCTTATCGCCTGGGCGGTGCCGGCGCTGTTGATCGCGCCGTTGTTCTTTGTATTGAGCCCGAAGACGGACTCGCGCGGCGTCGCCAATGCGGCGATCGGCGGGCTGTGGTGGCCGGATTGGAAAAGCCCGCTGGTTTGGCTGCTCGGCGTGGCCTTAGGCAGCAACAACGCCGCGTATTTTTCGACCAATGCTTTTCTCGGCGACTTCCTCACCAGCCACGGCAAGCCGGAGCTGCTCGGCCCCGCTTTGGCCTGGCTCAACGGCGCGCAGATCGTCACCCCGATCATCTTGCTGACGATGGCGGACCGCATGCAGCGGCAGGCGTGGCCGTTCCTGATCTTCGGCCCGATCCTGTTCGTCTCCTTTCTCGGACTGATGTTCATCCCGTCGACATTGTGGATCATCGTCTGTTCGGCTTTGATTGGCGTCACCACGGCGATCACCTTGATCGCGACGTTTGCCTTGCCGCCGCTTTTGAGCGCACCGGCCGATGTATCGCGCACGGCCGCCGGCATGTTCACCATCAGCTACACCATCGCGATCGTCGTTCCGACCATCAGCGGCGCGCTGTGGGACGCAACCGGCGTGCCGTGGACGGCGTTCGTGCCGCTCTGCGTCTGCGCCGTGGTGCTGACCGTGCTCGGCACCGCGGTGGCGCGCTATAAACCGGCGTTCGAAAAGGGCATAATTGCGCAATGACCAAACGACCGAAGACATCTGCGCGAAAAACCAAGCCGGCGAAAAAAGGCCCGATGCTGCCGACCGACCGGCTTGCCTATTCGCCGATCACCGAGCGCGCGCCGCTTAAGCTACCGAACGGCGCCCGCATGGCGGTGTGGGTCATCGTCAATGTCGAGGAATGGGATGCGACGCAGCCGATGCCGCGCACGGTGCTCACCCCGCCGGCCGGCGGCTCGCCGATGCCCGACGTGCCGAATTGGGCCTGGCACGAATACGGCAACCGGGTCGGCTTCTGGCGCTTCGTCAAAGTGTTCGACGAGTTCAAAATTCCCGGCGTGATCGCCATCAACGGTTCGGCGCTCGCCGCCTATCCGGCGATCGTGCGCGCCGCGGCCGAGCGCCAATGGGAGTTCATGGGCCACGGTTTTACCCAGCGCAACATGCAGAAGGTGCCGGACGAGCGCGCCGATATCCGCAAAACCCGCGACGCGATCTTGCAAGCTACTGGCAAGGCGCCGCGCGGCTGGCTCGGCCCGGGGCTGACCGAAACCTGGCAGACGCCCGATCTGCTGGTCGAAGAAGGCTACGGTTATGTCGCCGACTGGGTGCTCGACGATCAGCCGGTGTGGCTGAAAACCCGCGGCAAGCCGATCGTCAACGTGCCCTATACGCAGGAATGCAACGACGTCGCCATGATGCTGATCCAGCACCACAAGGCGTCGGAATATTCCGACCGCGCGCTCGACCAGTTCGAGCAGATCTATGCCGATTCCGCCGACTCGGCCCGCATGATGGCGATCTCGATCCATCCCTACATCATGGGCGCGCCGCATCGCGTAAAATATTTCCGCAAGGTCATCGAGCACATCCGCAAAAAGCAGGACGTCCTGTTCTGGACCGGCGAGCAGATCCTCGACTGGTTCCTCGGCGCCGGACCGCGGGCACCTTGAGAATTCCGTGAGAAATCCTGAAACCCTCACTGACGCCGGAAGCGGCGCCGATACCGGCGCGCGCCTGATGCTGGTCGTGTTGTGCTGCGTCTGGGGCGTCACCTGGCCGATCATGCGCATCGCGCTCAACGAGGTGCCGCCGTTCACCATGCGGACGTTCAGCACCCTGGTGGGCGGCGTGGCGCTGTTCGCGGTGTGCCTCATCAGACGCAGCAATTTGCGCCTTCCCGACGCAAAGGCCTGGACGCATGTCACCGTCTCGTCGCTTCTCAACGTCGCCAGCTTCAGCGTGTTCTCGACCTTCGCCCAGCTCGGCGCCGCGACCTCGCGGGTGGCGATCCTGGCCTACACCATGCCGATCTGGGCGGTGATCCTGGCGTGGCTCTGCCTCGGCGAGAGGCCGACCGGCGCCCAGCCGGTCGCCATCGGGCTGTGCGTCGCCGGCCTCGCCGTGCTGATCTATCCGCTGACGGCGGGGGGAATTCCGTTAGGAATAGTCTTGGCGCTCGCCACCGGGGTCAGCTGGGCGGCCGGCACGGTCTATCTGAAGTGGGCGCGGATTGCCGCCAGTCCGATGGCGGTTGCGATGTGGCAGATCGTGATCGCGTTCTTCGTCATCGGCGCCTGCATGATGATCTTCGAGGGCGGACCGGATTTCCACGCCGCCCATGTCGACGGCGTGGTGGCGACCATGCTGTCGGGCCTGCTCGGCACCGGCGTCGCCTATGGCCTGTGGTTCACGATCATCCGGCGGCTGCCGGCCATGACGGCGTCGCTGGGCGTGCTCGGCAGCCCGGTGATCGGCGTCATCGCCTCGGTGCTGGTGCTGGGCGAGCGGCCCACCGCCGCCGACGTGGTCGGCTTCGCCTTGATTCTCGCCGCATCGGCCTTCGCCTTACTCGGCCGCGCGCCGCCGGCGGAAACCGTGACGCAACCGACTTGAAAAACATGTTTCCCGGGCGCGGCGCAGCGCGAAGCGGTGCGCTGCTGACCCGGGATCGTTACGAACTCCGAGATTGGGACGATCCCGGATGCGATGCATCACCATAGCGCGCGCAGACGCGCGTGAACGCGCTTATGGTGCTGCATCGCATCCGGGAAACATGCAGAGTCAGACCGGCAGGCACAGCGCGTTGTCGACCAACAGGTTGTCGTAGACGCAGCGCCGCTCGGCGAGTTTCAGGCCGTCGCCGCCCCGGCGGAATTTGTCGTAGTAGACGCCGACCTGATGCAGTTTTGCTTCCGGGCGGTCGAACAACACTTGCACGACGACGTAATTGGCTCGCGCCCGGATATCGCCGTTCGGCTCTTCGCCCAGAACTTGCGGGCTGCCGACGATGTGCCGCAGATAGCGCGGCGCGAACATCTCGGTCTTCATCGCATGCGCGCGGTCGAGCAGCATGCCCTTGTTCTCGCAATAGATCAGGCCGACCGGCATGTTACGGTCGGCGTTCTCGCGCGAGATCACGACATAGAATGCGTCGTCGGTGAACATCTCCGCCCAATCGATCAGGCGCTGCTCGTCGAGCGCCGCCGCATAGGCGCTGTTGAATTCGTCGAGCTCGCGATGCAGCAGCAGCGCCTCGATGCGCCGGTCGTTGGCGACTGATTTTGGCGAATCGAGCATCGCCTAAAGCCCCATCGCTTCGCGCCAATGCCTGTACATGGCGCGAATGGCGGCTTCGGAGATCAGCGTATCGGCGGTGCCGGTCTGCCCGGGGTCGAGCTTGACCAGATGCTTGCCGTTCGGCACGCGCTGCATGCCGTCCTGGACGAATTTGATCGCTTCGTTGTCCTCGAGCCCGAGGAAGCCCGCCGGCCCCATCAAGTTGCCCTGGCGCAGGCGATGCCGCGTCATGTCCTCGTCGTCGCCCTCGAAGCCGAACATGGTCCATTTCATGATGAACTCGTGCGGGCCGCTCGGCACGATCTGGCGGACGCCGAGCGTGTTCATTTCCCGCTGCACGATCAAGTTGGGCCAGATCGTCGCCATGGTGACCGACCATGGACTGTCGAACTCTTCGATGAAATCCATGAACCGCGGCTCGTGCAGCGTCAGCCCTTCTTTGTAGCTTCGCATTTCCTTCTTGGCGTCGCCCGACAACGCCTTGGCATCCGATTTTGCCGACGCCATCACGCCGTGCCGTCCGCTCTTGTCGGCGAGCATCATCGAGCGGTTGCCGACCACAAGCAAGCCGAAGGTGACGAGGAACGTATGCAAGAGCGTGGCGTGATACGGGTCCTTGAGGTTCTCGTGATAGAGCTTCCAATTGCCGGGCAATGAATGGCGATAGTGTCCGAGCAGGCGCAGCTTGCGGCCGTCGAACGTCGCCTCGAATTCGCGCAACACTTCGGGACCGAGATAATCGGGGAACGATTCCATGTCGTCGGCGTAGGACGCGAAAACGACGCCGCGATGGGTCGTGACGTTCAGCTTGCGCAGTCCATGGTCCTGCATCTTGAAATCGGCCGGCATGCCGCCCTTGCCGGCCATGCCGCGGCGGAACGGGATGCCGATCAAGTTGCCTTGCAGATCGTAGGTCCACTGGTGATAGGGGCAGATGAATTCGTTCGCCGAGCCGCTCAGCTCGCGGCAGAACTCCGACGCGCGGTGCGCGCAGCGGTTCTCGAACGCATGGATCGAACCGTCCGCGCTGCGCGTCACCACGATTGGCGTCGGCCCGACATTGGAACGGATGAAATCGCCGGCGGTGGGAATCTCCGCTTCGAGCGCGACATAGTTCCAGGTATGGCCGTGAAAAATGCGCTCGACTTCGCGCTCGTAAATCGCCTGGTCGGTATAGACCCAGTCGGGGATGACCGAGAGGTCGTCGTCCGGCCAGACGTAATCGTGCGGGAAGTTCGACAATTGCAGCGTCATTGCGATCGTCCTGACAGCACCGTCATGCGGGCCTTTTCAGCATAGCCCAGTGCCCCCGTGTTGCAATGGATTTGCGGCGCGCAAAGCGCGGGCGTAGGCTCGTGGCAACCCGGCAAGGAGAACGATCATGGCGCAGGAACCGCTCGCCACCCGAGGCAACTATCTGCACATCTACGATTTTCGCGTCATGCAAGGCAAAGAGGACGAGTTCATCCGGCTGTTCGAGGAATTTGATTATTCGGACGGCAATCCGATGCATAAATCCTCGGCGCAGGTGAAGGACGGCGTGCTGTGCCGCGACACCGAGGATCCGCAGCGCTTCTTCCTGATCGCCGAATGGGCCGACATCGAGGAGCACGCCCGCATCCGCAAAATCCTGGCCAACGAGATCAAGCCGGAATTCATCAAATACATCGAAGGCCACAAATTCGTGCCGAAATATGTCGAGGTGGTCTCGTCGACGCCGGATGAGATTTTGAAGAAAGCGGCGGAGTAGCGCGCGGCGGCGCTACGCCTTGACCTGCACCGCCAGTTCGGCGATGCGCGCGACCATCGCGCTTTGCGGGTCAGTGAGCGGATCGCATACGGTGAAATGGTTGGTGCCGGCGATCTCCTCGTAGCGCGTCTTGGCAGCAAACTGCCACGCCTGCGCGATAATCTGGCTCTGGCGCCTGAACTCGCTCGATTCAAGCGCGCCCACCACCACGTCCAAGGTGCGGCCAGGGCCGATCGGCCAAAATGCCGGCGAGACGGCGCGCACGTCTTCGGCGGTGAGCCGTAAATCCTGGTTCGTGCTCAAGCCAAGGAGCGGCGTGAGATCGTACAGGCCGGAGATCGCGTAGCCGGCGGGTGTCAGATCGGCCGGCGCCTTCGGATAGAGCGACGGCCAGTCGGTGCCGACCATGGCGGCCGCGAGATGCCCACCGGCGGAATGGCCGATGACGAACATCGGCCGATCAAGCAATTGCCACAGGGACAAACAGGCGCGGCGCATTTGCTCGATGATGTCGGCGATGGTGACGATCGGACACAGGTCATAACCCGCAACGGCGACCGTGATGCCGTGGGCGTTCAAGCCGCGCGCCATGTGGCTGAACATGGACGGATCGAGCGAGCGCCAATAGCCGCCGTGAATGAACAGCGCCAGCGGCGCCGCGGCGCCAGCCGCCGCGTGGAACAGATCAAAATATTGCCGCGGCGTGTCGCCGTAAGCCAAGCCGAGCTCGGCGCGGCCCTCTTTAAGCGTGTCGGCGCGATAAAGCTCGGCGTCGCGCGTCCAGCGGGCGAAAATCTCCGCATGCTCCGGCACGCGGGCGCGGTTGTTGTATTCGGCTTCGTAGTCGATTGTCGCCATCGCCGGCTCCCAGCTTTCCGCGTCAGATTGCGGCAAGGTTGCCCGATGAGCAAGGCTCCGTCAGATACTCGACAGTTCGCCGGAATCTGCTAGTGGAACGCTATGAAAGTTAACGGCAAACCAATGCGCAGTATCTGGCTCGAGCCGGACGGCTGGTCGGTCGGTGTGATCGACCAGACGGTGCTGCCGCATCGATTCGCCACCGCGCGCCTCGTCACGCTCGACGAAGCGGCGCACGCCATCCGCGCCATGGTGATCCGCGGCGCGCCGCTGATCGGCGCGACCGCCGCCTATGGCGTCTGCCTGGCGCTGCGCGCCGATGCTTCCGACGAAGCGCTCGATCGGGCTTATGCGACGCTGCTCGCCACGCGTCCGACCGCGATCAATCTCAAATGGGCGCTCGACGAGATGATGGCCGCGGTCCGCAACCGGCCGCGCGCCGAGCGCAGCGCCGCCGCCTACCGGCGCGCCGCCGAGATTTGCGACGAGGACGTCGCCATCAACACCGCGATCGGCCGCAACGGCCTGCCGCTCATCGAAACCATCGCCGCGCGCAAGAAGCCGGGCGAGCGGGTCAACGTGTTGACCCATTGCAATGCCGGCTGGCTGGCGGCGGTCGACGTCGGCACGGCGACGGCGCCGATCTACCTGGCGCACGACCAGGGCATCGCCATTCATGTGTTTGCCGACGAAACCCGGCCGCGCAACCAGGGCGCTTCGCTGACCGCCTGGGAGCTCGGCCGGCACGGCGTGCCGCACACCGTGATCGCCGACAATACCGGCGGCCATTTGATGCAGCACGGCGCGGTGGACCTTGTCATCGTCGGCACCGACAGGGTCACCGCCAACGGCGATGTCTGCAACAAGATCGGGACCTACCTGAAAGCGCTCGCCGCCCGCGACAACAATGTACCCTTTTATGTCGCGCTGCCGTCGCCGACCATCGATTTCACGGTTGCCGATGGCGTTGCCGAAATTCCCATCGAGGAACGCAGCGCCGACGAGGTGGCGACCATGACCGGCCGCACGCCCGACGGCCGCATCGAGACCGTGCGCATCGTGCCCGACGGCTCGGCGGTGGCAAATTACGGTTTCGACGTCACGCCGGCGCGGTTGGTCACCGGTCTCATCACCGAGCGCGGTGTGCTCGGCGCCTCGCGCGCGGCGCTGGCAGGGGCTTTCCCGGATCGCGCCAGTACGCCAAAATGACGCCTGCCGTGTATCGGCAGGTCTCGGTTGTACGGCGTTTCCCGGAGTCCGTGGCGTGCGTAAGGTTCCGTACCGTCCGCTGTCGAATCCGCCTTTGCCTGGAATCCTGGCGATGACTCTCAGCTCAATGGCTGCAGCTTTGCCGGTCGATGGCCGGCAGTCGCAGACCGCGCTGGCGATCGCCCGTGGCACCGCCCGCTACCTGCATGCGCTCGGCTATTGCGTGGTCAGCGAATTGCCGCTGCCGTCGGGCCGGCGCGCCGACCTGGTCGCGCTTGGCAGCGACGGCGAGATCATTATCGTGGAAATCAAATCGTCGGTGGCCGATTTCCGCGCCGACCAGAAATGGATGGATTACCGGCTGCATTGCGATCGGCTGTTCTTCGCCACCATCGCGGACGTGCCTTGCGAGATATTCCCCGCCGATGCCGGCCTCATCGTGGCGGATGCTTTCGGTGCATCGATCATGTGCGAGGCGCCGGAACACCGCATGCCGGCGGCGACGCGCAAGGCAATCATGCTGCGCTTTGCCCACGCGGCGGCGCTGCGCCTGCAGGCGCTGGCCGATCCGCAAGGACCTTACGCCGGGGAATTCTAAAAGCTTAAGCGTTACGCGGCGACCGCCACGGTGTTCCAAGAGGCTTTGAGCCGCTCGAGGAAGTGACGCAGCATCACCAGATCGACCGGCTTCGGGATGCATTCCCAGATATCCAGGTTGAGCATCTCGGCGACCTTCACGGTCTCCTTGCAGGTCGCATAGTCGGCGCCGGAGACCACAATGATCGGCGCCGTCGCGTCGAGCATCGACAGGTGATGCAGCATTTCGGTGCCGGCATGATTGCCGAGCGACAGATCGAGCGTGATGCAGTCGAACGCGGTTTCCTGCGCCAGCTTCGCCGCCTCGTCGTAGCTCGCGGCGCCCGCCGGGAGAAAACCGGCCTTGGCCGCGACCCGGCAGATGATCATCCGGTGAAGATTGTCGTCGTCGATGACGAGGATCCGCGGCATGGTCTGCCGCGCCGCGTTCATGATCGCCGGGTAATCCTGGTCCGAGCCGAGCGGGCTTTGCTGTTCAAACATCGATCCCTGCCTACTGACCCGTTTCTGGTCGTCGCCAGTGTGAGGCCGGGCGTGCGAAATTTGACTTAATACGATTGCAGAAATGTCGGGCTATTTACGCCGAATGGCGGCAATCCGGTTAGCGGCCGGTCAATGGGATGTCTAAAAGTCTAACGACGTTATTTGGGCGCGCGTTTGGCAAGGATGCGCTGCAAGGTACGGCGATGCATGTTGAGGCGGCGCGCGGTTTCCGAGACGTTGCGGCCGCACAATTCGTAGATGCGCTGGATGTGCTCCCAGCGCACGCGGTCCGCTGACATCGGATTTTCCGGCGGCTCGATCTTCCTGTTGTCGAGCGCGAGCAGCGCCGCGGCGACGTCGTCGGCGTCGACCGGCTTGGCGAGATAATCGACCGCGCCGAGCTTCACCGCATTGACCGCGGTGGCGATGTTGCCGTAGCCGGTGAGGATGATGGCGCGCGCCTCCGGCCGGCGTTTCTTCATCGCCGAAATGACGTCCAGCCCGTTGCCGTCGCCGAGCCGCATATCGACCACCGCAAAGGCGGGCGCGGCCTTCTCGACCTGCAAGAGCCCGTCGGCGACCGATTCTGCCGTGGTCACCACGAAGCCGCGGCCTTCCATGGCGCGGGCAAGCCGCTGCAGGAACGATTTATCGTCCTCGACGATCAGGAGTGAGCGCTCGTTCGGCAGCGCCGCGGCCGTTGCAGTGGTCATGGCAATCTCAAGCTCCATCGCAATAATCTCCTGCCCCCTGCATCAACGACCTGATCAACGACCTGGCCAATGCCTACCTAACAATTAGGAGGCTTGGGCTGCCGGCTCAAGAGGCGGCGTAGCCAGCGTCGGTTCGAAATCGGCCCGGCTCCAGGTAACACTAATGGTGGCGCCGTGCAGCGGCGGGGCCTGATTGGTCAGCGAAAGCTTGGCGCCCGAGCGCTCCAGCAGCGTTTTGGCGATGAAAAAGCCCAAGCCCAGCCCGAACACCGCCTCCTCATCGCCTTCCGGCCCGCGTGGTCCTGGCCGCCGATGGGTCACATAGGGCGCGCCGAGGCGGTCGATCACTTCTGGCGCAATACCCGGCCCGTCGTCGCTGATAATGATGCTGACCTCTTCTTTGGTCCACTGCGCGAAAATCTCGACACGGCGATGGGCGAAGTCGACCGCGTTCTCGATCAAGTTGCCCAGCCCATAGCGGATCGCCGGATTGCGCGCGCCGGAAGGCTCGCTGCTGCGGTCGGGCGGCAATGTCACGCCGATCGCGATGCCGAAATTGCGGTGCGGGGCGACGGCCTCCTCGATCAGGGCGGACAGCGGGGTGCGGTCGAACGGCTCGCCGGTGGGCAGTTCGGTGATCTTGGCCAAAATTTCGCGGCAGCGCTGCGCCTGCTCGCGCAGCAATTTCACGTCTTCGGCATGAGGCGATTTCGGATCCAGCGCCCGCTCGATTTCGCGCACCACCACGGTGATGGTGGAGAGCGGCGTGCCGAGCTCGTGGGCCGCGGCGGCAGCCAGGCCGTCAAGCTGCGACAGGTGCTGCTCGCGCGCCAGCACCAGTTCGGTCGCCGCCAAGGCATCGGACATCTGGCGGGCTTCCTCGGCGATCTGCCACGTATAGACGCCGATATAGCCGATCGCGAGCAGGATCGAGAGCCAGACCCCGACCATGTAGATTTCGGGAAGCTGCAGCGGGTCCTCGGCATCCCACGGCAGGTCGTAATGGACGAAGACCAGCACGGTCGCGCAGACCATGGCGAAGGTGCCGATCAGAAGCGTCATGCGCGGCGGCAGCGCGGTGGCCGAGATCAACACCGGCCCCAGCAGCAGGTAGGCGAACGGGTTCTCCAGACCGCCCGTGAGGTAGAGCAGCGCCGCGAGCTCGGCGATATCGAAGCCCAACAGCCAGGCGGCACGGTCGGGTTCGAGCCATTGCGTCTCGCGGAAGCCGACACGCAGCGCCACGTTGAGCAGCGCGGAGAGCGCGATGACGGCGAGGCAGGCCCAGATCGGAACCTCGAATTCGAGGCCGAAATGGACCACCAGCACGGCGCCGAGTTGGCCCAAAACCGCGAGCCAACGGAGGCGAACCAGCGTATCCAGCCGCACATTGCGCGGCCGATCATTGATCCGTGGCAGACCGAACATGGGCCGTAATGTAGCGGTTCGAAGGCCCAATCCAAACCGGCAAGGTGACGCTGGCGCTCCGCCTCCCGATGGGCGAAACTGGGCCAAACAATCCTGCCAGGAGTGACGCCATGGCCTATGAGCTCGATCAGTTCATATCGGACTGCCGGTCCATCCTTTCGCGCGATCCCGGCCCCGACGGGCGCGAGCAAGTGCGCACGCGGCTCGAGCAGCTGCTGCAAAATCCGGATTTTGTCCGCAAGCATTGCGAGGATGCGCCGCGCGGCTTGCACGTGCTCTACGAGGACCCGAAGCTCGGTTTCCAGATCCTCGCCCACATCAACGACAAGGCACGGGTGTCGCCACCGCACGACCATGGCGCGTCCTGGGCGATCTACGGCCAGGCCACCCATTACACCGACATGATCGAATGGGAGCGCGAGGACGACGGCGACGACGCCGCGCATGCCAAGCTCAAGCCGGTGAAGAAATACCGCCTGACGCCCGGCAAAGCCGGCATCTACCAGGACGGCAAGATTCATTCGATCGACTATCCCGACTATTCGCGTTTCGTCCGCGTCACCGGGACCAACCTCGACAAAATCAATCGCGTGCGCTTCGACCTCAAGACCGGTGCCGTGCATCCCATGACGCCGCAGCAGGCGACGTGACGCGTTCAATTGGTCCCTCCGACCTCCGGGCCATGCTCTGGGAGGGCGGCGAGCTCGCGCTCGTCGATGTCCGCGAGGAGTTGATCTTTTCGCAGCGCCACCTGCTGCTCGCGCGCTCGATCCCGCTGAGCCGGTTCGAGTTGAGGTTTGCGCAGCTGGTGCCCCGCCGTTCGACGCGCGTTGTGCTCTGCGACGACAATGACGGGCTTGCCGGGCGGGCTGCAGCGATCCTTGCGCGCAACGGCTACACTGATGTGTCTATTCTCGATGGCGGCGTCGATGCCTGGGCAGCGGCCGGCTTCGAGCTGTTCTCCGGCGTCAACGTTCCAAGCAAGGCATTCGGCGAATTCGTCGAGCATGCGAATCACACGCCGAATATCACGGCGGAGGAGCTCGAACGCCTGCTGCGCGAAAAAGCCGACCTCGTCGTGCTCGACAGTCGCCCGTTCGACGAATATTCGCGCGTATCGATCCCAACCTCCACCAACGTACCCGGCGCGGAGCTGGTGTTGCGCGTGCGCGATATCGCGCCTTCGCCGGATACTTTGGTGGTGGTCAATTGCGCCGGCCGCACCCGCAGCATCATCGGTGCGCAGTCACTGATCAATGCCGGCGTTCCGAACAAGGTGGTGGCGCTGCGCAACGGCACCATGGGCTGGAGTCTCGCCGGCTTTGCCTGTGACAAAGGAAAGAATCAACGCGCGCCGGAGGTATCCGCCGACGCCCTGGCGTGGGCGCAAAAAGCGGCGCACCGGGTCGCGCAGGATTGCGCGGTCGAGCGCATTGATCACAGAACCCTCGATTCCTGGCGCAACGATGCCGCCCGCACGTTTTATCTGTTCGATGTGCGCGATCCGGCCGAGTATGCGGCGGGCCACGTGGCCGGCGCGATTTCGGCACCCGGAGGCCAGCTCGTGCAGGCGACGGATCAATATGTCGGCACGCTCGGCGCCCGCATTGTCGTCGTCGACGATGCCGAGGTGCGCGCGGCGATGACCGCGTCATGGCTCAGCCAAATGGGTTGGAAGGATGTGTTCGTTCTGGCCGAAACCGGGACCGAAACCGATTGGCCGGTCACGCCGGTGCTGGAAAGCGAGAGTTCCGGAGCGCCGTCGATCGACGTCGCCACGCTGCGCGAGCTGCTTTCGAGCAATGCGGCAACCGTCGTCGATCTTTCGCCGAGCAGGGACTATCTGGCGGGTCATATCCCTGGAGCCTGGTTCGCGATCCGGACCCGGCTCGAACGGGCACTGCAGAAAATCCACCACCGCGACATGCTGGTGCTCAGTTCCGAAGACGGCGCACTGGCGCGTTTGGCGGTCGCGGAAGCCGAGGCGCTGGTCGATGTTCCGGTGCGCTGGCTTGCCGGAGGTAACGCCGGGTGGCGAGCTTCGGACTTTGCGCTAGCGACGCAAGCCCTTATGGCCGACGAAGCGGTCGATCAATGGCGCAAGCCCTACGAACGCTCGGGCGATACCAAAGCGGCAATGAACGAATATTTGGCCTGGGAGATTGACCTATTGCCGCGCGTCGATCGGGATGGTTCGCTGACGTTTAATGTCGTCTGTAACGAAGGCCGCTGAAGTTTTCAGTCTCCAAGTCTATTGCGCTATTTCCAGCAGGATTTCGGTGAGCCGCTCCGGCATGTCGACCATCACGTCGTGGCCGCTCGGCACTTCGTAGCTGTGCCACGACGAATCGGATCGCACCTCGCCCAAGGCGCGGTCGAATCCTGGATTGGCGTAGCTCTTGGCGCGGATATAGCTCTTGCGCGCGATGCGATCGCGCGCGCCGCTGAGCGCGATCTTGTCGGTGAAGGTCGCGATCGGCTGCCCGACGCATAGACGATCCACCCAGGCACGGTCGGCCGCGTTGACGCCGAAGGCTTCCGCGGCCCGCGGCGGGATGGCGATGTCGCCGCGTTGCAGCGCGTTACGGACGCCGTCCTGCACGGCGGGGCCGGTCAGGTCGAGCACGCATTCGCCGTTGCGCGGCACGAACGCGTCGAGGAAGACGATGGAGCGGATCGCCGGCGCCATCTCCTCGGCCACGCCGGAGATGACGAAGCCGCCGTAGGAATGGCCGCACAGCACCACGTCGCTTAAATCCTCCCATTTCATCACGTTGACGACGTCGGTGATGTGCGTTTTCAGGTCAATGCCATCGCGTAGCAGATGCGATCGCTCGCCGAGCCCGGTCAGCGTCGGCGTGAAAACCACGTGGTCGCCGCGGCGCAGCCGGTCGGCGACGCGCTGCCAGCACCAGCCGCCGTGCCAGGCGCCGTGAACGAGGACGAACGTGTAGGCCATCGAACTCCCCTCAAGGATGCCAGGCGGCCTCGGTGGCGCTCGTCTCGACGCCGTCGTGCCGCGCCTGTTCGATCACTTTCATCAAGGCACGCAGCACCTCGGCGACGCCGTCGCCGCTGACGGCGGAAACCACGAGGGGCGTTTTCTTTGCCGCGCGCTTGAGCCGCGCGACTTGCTGTTTGATGGCGTCGGCGCTCATGGCATCGGCCTTGCTCAGCGCCACGATCTCCGGCTTGTCCGTCAGGCCATGACCGTAGGCGGAGAGTTCCGCGCGCACGGTCTTGTACGCGACACCCGCGTCCTCGCCGGTGCCATCGACCAGGTGCAACAGCACACGGCAGCGCTCGACGTGGCCGAGGAACCGGTCGCCGAGACCGACGCCTTCATGGGCGCCTTCGATCAGGCCCGGAATATCGGCCAGCACGAATTCGCGGCCGCCGACGTCGACCACGCCGAGCTGCGGATGCAAGGTGGTGAACGGGTAATCCGCGATCTTCGGCTTGGCGGCGCTGACGGCGGCAAGAAACGTCGATTTTCCGGCGTTCGGCAACCCGACGACGCCGGCATCGGCGATGAGCTTGAGCCGCAGCCAGATGGTGAGCTCGGTCCCGGGCTGGCCGGGATTGGCGTGGCGCGGCGCGCGGTTGGTCGCGCTTTTGAAACGCGCATTGCCGAAACCGCCATTGCCGCCGTGCGCCAGCACGACGCTCTGGCCGAGCTCGGTGAGATCGGCGAGCAGCGTCTCGCCGTCTCCTTCGTAGATTTGCGTGCCGACCGGCACTTTGAGCACCAGGTCGGCGCCGGTGGCACCGTGGCGGTCCTTGCCCATGCCGCCGCGGCCGTTCTTCGCGGTGAAATGCTGTTGATACCGGTAGTCGATCAGGGTGTTGAGCCCGTCGACCGTCTCCGCCACAACATCGCCGCCATTGCCGCCGTCGCCGCCGTTCGGGCCGCCATATTCGATGAATTTCTCGCGCCGGAACGACACGCAGCCGTTGCCGCCGTCGCCGGAGCGAATGTAGACCTTGGCTTCGTCGAGGAACTTCATGGCGCAGTCTGTATCACGTCGCTTCGGTAAACGGCACATTCAAAACTTGGCCTAATGCCGGAATAAATTATTAGTTGCTTCCGACTAGGCTGCGCGCCGAGCCGGAAAGCCTCTATGGCCGAGCTTTGGTGCATCCCCAAGATAGTGTTGCGGGCCACGGTCTGGAAGGCGACGCCCCAGCCGTGCGCCGGTACTTTGCTGTCGCTGATCGGATGTTCCGTCGCCTTCGTCGCGGCGGGACTGGCCTTTGAATATTTCTTCGCCGGCGAAGGCGTCCATTTCTTTGCCTACGGGCTCAACGCCTCGATTGCATTCCTGGCGCTGTTTTTGGCAACGACGGCATTTTTTGTCCGGCCGGAGGCCCGCGTCACTTTCGTTTCCACCATCACGGCGCTGTCCGCCCTCGTGAGCGCGGTGGTTTCGGTTTTTATCGTCATACACGCGAACTCGCATCTGGAACTTCCAGACTTCATGTCGTGGATGAACCGTCACCGCACTGCGGCCTTTCTCGCGGTGCAGCCCATCGCGCTGGTTTGGTGGATCGGAGCCGTCTGCGCGATCATGCGCAGCGTCGAGCCGCAACGACCCACCGGTCGTATCCGGCGAGCTTTTGGACTCTGGCTGGCTTTGATGGTCGTCGGCGCGGCGCTGCCCTATCAGCCAACGTTTCGCGGTGAGAGTTACGATCGGCGGACCGCCAATTTGTGGGAATACATCCCGGCCGCCCTGAAAGCGTATTCGCCGAAAAGCGACGTGCCGGCACCGCGACTTGTCGACAGCGAGCAGGTCGAGCTTGCTCAACCGGCTCTCCTGGAAGCGCAAGCGTCTTATCTCGCACCCCGTACGGCCGGAAAGACCAACGTCTACGCCATCGGCGTTGCCGGATGGTCGGAGCAGGACGTGTTTGTCAAGGAACTCGACGGCGGCATCAAATCCTTGTCGCAGGTCCTTCCCGTTGACGGGCATGTCATCCGTCTCGTCAATCGCCTCGATACCGTCAGCAACACGCCCATAGCGTCTTTGCAGAATTTTGCCGCGGCGGTTCATGCGGTTGCGCGCGTGATGGATCGCGAACGCGATATTCTGCTTTTATTCATGACGTCCCACGGCTCTCCGGACGGCGTCGCGCTGTTGCTCAAGGGAGAACTTTATGCCGATCTTTCGCCCCGTGACGTCGCGACGGTCCTCGACGGTGAAGGCATCACCAACCGAATCGTCATCGTCTCCGCCTGCTACTCGGGCGTCTTTCTTAAGGCCCTCGCCAACGACGACAGCATCATCCTCACGGCAGCCGACGAGGCCCATCCCTCGTTCGGGTGCTCGAACGAAAGGGAGTGGACATATTTCGGCGATGCGCTGTTCAACCGGAGCATGCAGCAGGGAGAGGATCTCGAAGAGGCCTTCCGCAATGCGAAAGCGGCCGTCACGCAATGGGAGGTCAGCGAGGGCCTCACGCCGTCGAACCCGCAAGGCTATTTCGGCCGCGCTTTGACGCGCAAGCTCACATCCGTCTACTTGCATCCGACGTCCGCCGCGCCGATGAAATCCGCCGCCGGGCTTGAACGCGCCACCACGCCGTAATGTCATTGCTGCGACATCATGGCCGCCGCCGGATAATTCCGGCTTGCCTCGGCTGCCGGATGCGATCGGCTTCACACCACGCGCTTCACCCGTCCCCAGCTCTTGAGCGACGCCCACAAACCGCGGTCGAGCCGGAAGCGGTCGATCGGCGCCGCCGAGTTGATGGCGCGGATGCGCGACAGCCGCACGCCGGTCCACTGGAAGCCGCATTTCTCCAGCACCCGGCGCGAGGCCGGATTGTTGACGCGCGAGCCGGATATCAGCGTTTCATGCTCGAGGTCGCCGAAGGCGTGGTCGATCAGCGCGCGCACTGCCTCGGTGGCGAAGCCGCGGCCCCAATAGGGCACGCCGAGCCAGTAGCCCACTTCGGGTCCGTCTTCACGCAGGTCAACGCTGCAGACACCGATCGGCGCGCCGTCGAGCGTGACGGCGAAGCACGCTTCGCCCTCGCGCTTGTTGACGGCGGCGATGAATTGCTCGGCGTCCTCGATCGCGTAGGGATGCGGAATCCGCGCGGTGTTCGCGGCGATGCGGCGATCGTTGGCGAGCGCTGCGATCGCCTCGCCGTCGCTGCGGCGCGGTGCGCGCAGCACGAGCCGCGCGGTGGCGAGAACAGGAACGACGTCGTCCCGCCGCGCCGGCGCAAACACCTGCTCCGAGAGAGTCATGGAATGGCTCCATCAAAAACCGAAAGGGGGACCGGCATGCCGGTCCCCCTTATCTCGGAGCCCATTCGGGTCCGCCGGGCGACTGGATGCCGGCGGACCTCATCTGATCCACCATATTACGAGGCCGCTGCCTCCGATACCGGAAGTACCGATACGAATACGCGGCCTTTGGTTTTGGTACGGAACTCGATTTTGCCGTTGATTTTCGCGAACAACGTGTGGTCCTTGCCGATGCCGACATTGCGGCCCGGATGCCATTTGGTGCCGCGCTGGCGCGCGATGATGTTGCCGGCCACCACCTCTTCGCCGCCGAATATCTTGATTCCCAGCCGCTGGCCGCCCGAATCGCGGCCGTTGCGTGAGGATCCGCCTGCTTTCTTATGAGCCATCGCTGGCCTCCGAACCTTTCTTGCTTCCTTAGCTATACAGCAAAAGTGACAAAAGCATCACCACCCTGCATCATTTCTTTGGCTTGCCCTTGGGCTTCTTCGCTCGAGCCGCCGGCACCTTGGCTTTAGACTTCGGCGCTTTCTTGGCCGAGGCTTTCTTGGCCCTGGTGCCTTCCGATGCCGCCGCCGTTTCGCCCACCTCGGCGCCGGCTTCGGCCGCAGGCGCCGAAGCGCGTTTCGGCCGCGGCTGCGCCGTCATGTTGGCCTTCTTGCCGTCGGTCAGAATCTCGGTGATGCGGATCAGCGAGAATTCCTCGCGGTAGCCGCGCTTGCGGCGCGAGTTCTTGCGCCGGCGTTTCTTGAACGCAATGATCTTCGGCCCGCGCGCGTGATCGAGCACCTCGGCCGCGACCGTGGCGCCGGCGACCATGGGCGCGCCCAGCGTCACGCTGTCGCCACCGACAACGAGCACCTCGCCGAACTCGACGATCTCGCCCGGCTCGCCCTTGACCCTGGCGACCTTGAGCACATCTTCGGCGGCGACCCGGTACTGCTTGCCGCCCGTCTTGAAGACCGCGAACATCTTTTTCGTCCTTGTGTTCGATCCCGATGCTCGGATTTTTCGTCCGGACCGGCTTCTTGCAGTCGAATCTGCTGATGGTTACCGGCGCCGGCGCCAAGCCTAAGCCGCACCGAAATCCGCTGGAACCGGCGTCCTTATGGCGGGACCCCTAGCCCCTTGTCAAGAAAAGCAATCCCGGCGCGAAGCGGCGCTATGTCCCTTGCAGAACCCATGCGGTTGGCGTTCCTTTAAGGCCAAACAGGGTCGGCAAGGCTTTGCTTGAAAGAAACAAGGCTTGGTTTGGTGGAACAAGGCCTGGCTCGGGAGACAACGCCGATGACAATGCTGTCGCGCCGTACCTTGCTCGCCGCCACGCTACCGGCTTTTGCGGCCGGCATGGCGCGGGCGGAGGATGCCGAGGACTATCCGAGCCGCCAGGTCATGTTCATCGTGCCGTTCGCGCCGGCCGGCGGTACCGACATCTTGGCGCGCATGCTCGGCCAGAAGCTCGAACAGCGGCTCAACAAATCGTTCGTGGTCGAGAACCGTCCGGGCGCCGGCACGGTGATCGCGACCAACTTCGTCGTCAATTCACCGCCGGACGGCTACACCATCGCGATGACGGTGTCCTCGGTCGCCATCGATGTGACGCTGTACAAGAAGCTGCCCTACGATCCGGCCAAGGACTTGGCCATGGTGGCGCTGATCGCTTCGGTGCCGTTCGTGCTGGTGGTCAGCCCGTCGCTGCCGGTCACCAGCGTCGACGATCTCATCAAGCTCGCCAAGCAACGGCCGCTGAGCTACGGCTCCGGCGGCATCGGCGCGTTCCATCATCTGGCCGCGGCACTGTTTTGCAGCATGGCCGGCATCAAGATGACCCACGTGCCGTATCGCGGCACCGCGCCGGCGCTCAACGATCTGATCGGCGGCTACATCCAGCTCATGTTCAGCGATCTCGGGCCGGCGCTGCCGCTGATCAACGGCGGCAAGGTGCGCGCGCTGGCGGTGACCACGAAGGATCGCTTCGCCACGCTGCCCGACGTTCCGCCGCTCGCCGATGCCGGCGTGCCGGGCTATAACGCCGCCGCGTGGCAGGCTGTCATTGCGCCGGTGAAAACGCCCAAGGATGTTCTCATCAAGCTCAATTCCGAGATCAACACGATTGTCGGGCTCGACGACGTGCGCTCGCGCATGAAGGATCTCGGCATGCTGCCGATCGGCAAAGGTACGCCGGACGAATTGCAGCATTTTCTCGAGGCGGAGATTGTGCGCTGGGGCAAGGTCGTCGAGGCCGCCGGCATTGCCGGGTCCGAGTGACGCCTTGGCCGCGCCGTCCGCACACCCGGACATCGATCGCCAGCTTCCCGTCGGCGGCGAGGTTTTTCTGGACCATCTCGCCCATTTCGTTCACGACGCCGAAGCGGCGCGCCGCGCTTTTGCGCGTTGCGGCTTTGCGCCGACTCCGGTCTCGATCCAGGTCAGCCCCACCCCTGCCGGCGGCGTGAGCCCGACCGGAACCGGCAACGTCACCGCCATGTTTGCGCGCGGCTATATCGAGGTGCTGTTCAAGACCTCCGATACGGCGCTCAGCCGCGAATTCGATGCGGCGCTCGCGCGCCACGCCGGGTTGCATCTCGCCGCCTTCGCGGTCGCCGACGCCAATGAGGCGCACCGGCGTCTCGCGGCCAGCGGCTTTGCGGTGCAGCCACTGGTGCAGATGTCGCGCCCGGTCGAGACCGAAACCGGACCCGGCACGGCAGCCTTCACCATCGCGCGCGTCGAGCCCGGCGTGATGCCAGAAGGCCGCATCCAGATGCTGACCCATCACACCGAGCAGACGGTGTGGCAGAAGCGCTGGCTCACGCATCCGAACAGCGCCATCGGCCTGATCGACGTCGTCATTGCCGTCGCCGACGTCGAAGAGGCCGCGCGGCGATTTGCGCGTTTCACCGGCGGCGCGGTGACGCGCACGCCCGGCGGCGCGCTGCTGCGCCTCGATCGCGGCGGCGTGTATCTCGTCAGCCATGACAGAGCGACGGAAAAACTGCCGGAAGTGCCGTTCACCACGCTACCGTTCATGATCGGCTATGCGCTACGCGTGCAATCGCTCCGCGCAGCCGAGGCGGCGATCGATCACGCCGACCTCGAATGGCGCGCCATCGAAGACGGTATCGTTGCGACCTTTCCCACGGAGCTCGGCGAAGGCGCGTGGTTCTTCGTCGAGCGCGCCGACGCGCTGCCGTGGCGGCGGTAGTTATTCCGCCGGCACCTTCTCGGCTTCGGCGGGGACGACTTCCTTCACGGCGCCGCGCCAACCGTTATGTGTCAGGTCGAAGATGATGCCGTCCGGGTTCTGGTATTTGACCTCGTAGAAGGCGTGCGGATTGTCCTCCGGCCGGCCGCCGAAATAAGTGGCGCCGGCGTCGGTCGCCTTCTTGGCGGCCTCTTCGAGATTGTCGACCCACATGCCGAAATGAACGAGGCCGTGATAACCCTTGTGGAAGCCCGGAACGTCGCCGTCGTATTTCAAGAGCGCCACGTTGATCGTTCCGTCGGACACGTAACAGCCGATGCCGGCCTTGCCGACGCGCTTCATGCCGAACGCTTCCTCGAAGAATTGTGCGGCCTTGTCCGGATCGGGAACCGACAGCGCGATGTGACGAAGCCGAGCAGCCATGGGGGTCTCCCTTTGTCGAATTGGGTCGGATTTGGCGAGGTATTGCCGGCCAGCATCCTCCCGCCGCCGAAAAGCGTCAAGCGTCTGCAAAGCTCTATTGCGGCTGGATTCCCGTGCTGACGATCACGTCGTGCCACTTCTTGAGATCGGCTGCGATGCGGCCGGCGAGTTGCTGCGGCGTGCTCGGCTGCGCCTCGACGCCGAGTTTTGCCAATGCGCCCACCGCGTCGCTGTCGTGCAGGATCGCGTTCACCTCGGCGTTGAGCCGCATCACGATCGGCGCGGGTGTTCCGGCCGGCGCATAGAGCGCCTGCCAGAGCACACTTTCGTAATCGGACAAGCCGGACTCCGCGACAGTTGGCACATCGGCAAGCGCCGGGCTGCGTTGCGGCCCAGTGACCGCGATGGCGCGCACTTTACCGTCGCGGATCAACGGCAAAGTCGGCGGAATGGTCGCAAACGCCATGTCTATCCTGCCGGCGACGACGTCGAGGATTTCCTGTCCGCTGCCGCGATAGGATACCGGCGTCAGTTCGATATGCGCCGTCTTGGCGAACAGGACGCCGGCCAGGTTGGCCAATGTCGCCGGCCCGGCCGAGGCGAAGGTGAGCGGCTTTGTCTTGGCGAGCGCGACAAGCTCCTGCACGTTCGTTGCCGGCACATCCGGATAGAGCGCCAGCACGAACGGCGAAGCGCCGATCATCGATATCGGCACAAAATCCTTGACCGGATCGTAGGTCGGCTTCGCCATCAGGCTCGGCGACAACGTATGGGTCGAGGTATTGGCGAGGCCGAGCGTGTAGCCGTCCGCGGCGGCGTGCGCGACGGCTTCGGTGCCGAGATTGCCGCTGGCGCCGGGACGATTCTCGACCACGAGCTGCTGGCCGAGCCGCTCACCGAGCTTTTGCGCAACGATGCGGGCGACGATGTCGGAGCTGCTGCCGGCGGGAAACGGCACGATCAGATGAATCGGCCGGTCGGGCCAGCTTGCCGATTGCGCCGCGGCGGCGTGAACCGCGGCCAGCGTCATCAGCAGTGCAAAAAATGCCACGCGCCGCATCGCCGCCCCCATTTTATCACGCAATCGCGTTGGCTTCCCGCAGGCTTTCGAACAGCGCCGTGCGCAGCAGGTATTGGCGCGCCAGCGCCGGATCGTCCGCGGTCCGGCGCAAGTCGTCGTGGTTGCACTGCCGGACCGCCGGGTCTTTCTCGGCCAACAGTCTTTTGTTGCGCATGGTCTGCGCTTGGGTGTGCGCCACGGCAACATGGCGGCGCTGGCGCTCGTAGCGGTCGAGCACGCTGTCGTCCACCTCTCCGCGCGCGATGGCGATGAGCTTGTCGGCGAGATTGATTGCGTCGTGGATGCCCGAGTTCATGCCCATGGCGCCGATCGGGCTGTTCACATGGGCGGAATCGCCGGCCAGGATGGCGCGGCCGGCACGGAATTTCTGCGCCACGCGCTGATGCACGACATAAAGGTTGCTGCCGACGATGTCGAACCGCTTGCCGGTCGGCAGGAAGCTTTGCAGCTTCGCCTGCAACGCTTCCGGCCGCATCAATTCAAGCTCGTCGGCGCGCGGATCGGTCGGAAAGTGCACACGCCAGCGGTCGGGCGGGCCTTTCCAGTGAAACAGGTTCGACCATTCCGTCGGATCGGAAATGTAATTGCGCTCGGCATAGCCGTGTTGGCGGAAGTCGTAGGCGACTTCGATGTTCAGCGTACGGTCGTCGTAAGTAAATCCTTCAAACGCGATGCCGAGATCCTTGCGCACGATGCTGCGCGCCCCCTCCCCGCTCACCAGATAGCGGCCCTCGATCGTCTCCTCTTCGCCGGTGGGGTTTTTCACGCGCGCCCGCACGCCGTCGGCGTCCTGTTCGAAGGCAATGAATTCCGTCGACAGGCGCACGTCGATATTGGGATGCGCTTTGGCCATCGCCAGCGCCTCCTCGACGATCTTGATGCGCTCGCATTGCAGCACGTAGGGAAATCGCGTGTCGTTTTTCAGATGAACGTGATCGAACGCGGCGATCAGCTTGCCTTCGCGGCGGTCCCAGTAATGAAACACCGGCGCGATGATGCCGCGCGGCTCGAGCTTTTGGTAAAGCCCGAGCCGGTCGAGCATTTCCAGGGTGGCGGGATGATTGGTGCCGGCGCGCGGCACCTGTTCGAGGAAATTATCGTCGCCGAGTGCTTCGACGAGGCAAACTTTCTGGTCGGCTTGCGCCAACGCCAGCGACAGGCACAGGCCGACGGGGCCGGCGCCGATGACGACGATGCGATCGGGATAGGTGGCCAATTACGCCTTCGCCGTCACTTCCTTGGTGGCGCCGGCCCAGCCGTGATGGGTCAGGTCGAACACCACGCCGTCGGGATCGCGATATTTTGCCTCGTAGAACGAATTCGGCGAGGTCGGTCGGCCGGCGAGATACGTGCCGCCGGCTTGCGTGACCTTCTTCTCGGCTTCGTCGAGATCGTCGACCCACATGCCGAAGTGATAGAGGCCCGGCTTCTCATTGCCCTCGGTCTTGAGCAGCGCGACGTTCATCACGCCGTCCGACATATAGATGCCGCGGCGCGCGGTGCCGGCGCGCGTCATGCCGAACGCCTGCTCGAAAAACGTCGCGGCCTTTTCCGGATCGGGAACGATAATGGCGATGTGGCGAAGCCTGGTAGCCATGAGCCGTCTCCATTGTTGGTTTTCGGCATTAGAGCATGATCCGGAAAAGTGGACACCGGCTTTCCGAAAAGATCATGCTCCATCAAAATGCTAGAGTACAAATCGCTTCAATCAGAAGCGATTTTGCTCTAGGGGATGGCGCACCATAGTCAGCAGTGCGATATTTGCAAAGGCTTAGCCTTCTCGCAGCACCCCTTCGCCAAAGACACGTGAGAGCAAGTTTGCACACGCCGAGCGACATAAAGACATCCTGGCCGGACGCGATCTACGGCCATTTCCGCCGTGTCGGCGTCCGCCAGGTCGGTTATGTGCCGGATGCCGGCCACAGCCGGCTGATCCAATTGTGCCAGGCCGATAACTCCATCGCCGACGTGGTGCTGACCACCGAGGAGGAAGGCGTCGGTCTTGTCGCCGGCGCGGCCCTCGGCGGTCAACGCGCGGCGCTGTTGATGCAATCGAGCGGCGTCGGCAATTGCATCAACATGTTTTCGCTGCTGCGCAACTGCGGCTTCGGCTGCGTCGTCTTGGTGACCATGCGTGGCGAGTTCGGCGAATTCAATCCGTGGCAGGTGCCGATGGGCGCGATCACCGAGGACGTGCTGAAGCTCGCGGGCTTTCTCACCTATCGCGTCGACGACGCCGATGCCGTCGATGACATCGTCGGCGCCGGCTGCGACATGGCTTTCGACGGCAATCTGCAGGTCGCGATCCTGCTGTCGCAACGGCTGATCGGCCGCAAGCAATGGACGCGATGATGCTTGATCGGCGTGATTTTGTGCGGCAGCTGCTGATCGACCGCGGCGATCTCCTCGTCGTCAGCGGGTTGGGTTCGGCGACCTATGACACCGCCGCGGCCGGCGATCATCCGCTCAATTTTTATCTGTGGGGCGCCATGGGCGGCACCGCGATGATCGGGCTCGGGCTGGCGCTGGCGCAGCCCGAGCGCCGTGTCGCCGTGCTCACCGGCGACGGCGACATGCTGATGGGGCTGGGCAGCCTCGCCACCATCGGCGTCAAGCAGCCGAAAAATCTGGCGATCGTCGTTCTCGACAACGCCCATTACGGCGAGACCGGCATGCAGGCGAGCCACACCAAGGCAGGCATCGATCTTGTCGCAATGGCGCTTGGCTGTCGTTTCAAACACGCGCGGGCGATTTCGCGCATCGAGGAAGCCGCCGAGGTGCGCAAATTGCTGCACACGAGCGAAGGCCCGGTCCTGGTCAGTGCGCGCATCAGTGAAGAAGACGTGCCGCGCGTGCTGCCGATCCGCGACGGCCATGCGATCAAGCAGCGATTTATCGAAGCGCTGAACGGCGCCTGACGCGCCTCCGCAATACCGGTGATGGGTTGCGACAATTTTACCGGCCCAGTCCGAAATAACTTCGGCTGCTGGACTGACATTGGCGTAAAAATCATATAAACACGCCCTTATGGGGGCGTTATCAAGCTTCAGCGGAATAGCCGCGCCGGATCAATGCCGTAGTCTTTTGAAAAGACTGCGAAAATGAACCGGAAGGCACGACGAGCGGCGGCCAAACAGGCTGAATCCGCGCTGTCGCCGGCTGTGGCCGGCAGCCCTTTTCAAGCCACCAAAGCTGAAGATATTTACGCCGCAGCTATATCGCATTACCGCAAGGGCGAATTCGTCCAGGCAGAAAACCTTTGCCGCGTGGCGCTCAGCCGCGATCCTCGTCACTTGCGCAGTCTCGTACTTTTGGGCGACGTCGTACAGCAGGGCGGCCGCAACAAGCTCGCGGTGAAGCTGCTCGGCGAGGCGCTCGAGCTCGACCGCACTGACGCCGCTGCTCACGACAATATCGCCATCGCCTATCAGGCGCTCGGCCGCTTGGACGAGGCGGTCGCGCATTTCACCCATGCCATGGCGCTCGGGCTGCGTGATCCGGAGATCCTGGTCAAACAAAGCGCCGCGGTCACGGCGCCATTGAAGCGTCTCGCCGATGCCTGGCCGCGCCAGGTGCGGCTTGCCGAATTGCTCGGCGCGCAAGGCGCGGGCGCGATGGCGCGGGACGCCATGGTGCTGGCACTGTTGCAGTCAAAGGTCGTCCACGACCTCGAGCTGGAGCGCTTGCTTACCGCGATCCGCCGCGGACTGTTGCAGCACGCGGTCGAGGGCGACTGGCAATCTATCGATGACGATGGCCTCGCGTTCTTTTGCGCCTTGGCGCAACAATGTTTCCTCAACGAATATGTATTTGCGCTCGGCGACATCGAGCGGACACACGTTCGGCAAATCGAGGATCGTATCGCCGCCGCACTCGCAGACGGCACGGCGATTGCTCCGCTCGATCTGATCGTCGCGGCGAGCTACCTGCCGCTGCACAGGCTGCCGCGCGCGTCATCGCTGCTCGCTCAAGGGCGGCCCGATGCCATCGAGCGGCTGTTGACGCAGCAGATCCGCGAACCCTTGGAGGAAGAGGCCGACCGCAAGGACATTGCCGTGCTGACGCCAATCGACGACGCCGTGTCGCTTCAAGTTCAAAACCAATACGAGGAAAGTCCTTACCCGCGATGGACCGCAGTTCCGCAAATCGAGCCGACCACGGTCGTGCACTTTCTGCGCGACCGGCTGAACATCGTACCGCTGTCGTGGCCGCAATCGACTGTCGGCGTCGACATTCTGATTGCCGGCTCCGGCACCGGTTCGCATTCGATCGACAGCGCGCTACGATTTCCGAAAGCACGCATATTGGCAATCGATATCAGCCGTACAAGCCTCGCCTACGCCCGCAGGAAATCCCGCGCCTTGGGCCTGACCAACATCGAATACGGCCAGGCCGACATCCTCAAGCTCGCTTCGCTCGGCCGGCGTTTCGACGTCATCGAGACCGTCGGCGTGCTGCACCATCTTGCCGATCCGGCAGCCGGATGGCGCGTCCTGCTGTCGCTGTTGCGCCCGCACGGCTTGATGCTGGTCGGTCTCTATAGCGCAACCGCGCGGCAATCGCTGGCCGCGGCACGCGCGTTCATCGCCGAACGCGGCTATCGCGCCACGGCCGAAGATATCCGCACCTGCCGGCAGGACCTGATCCAGCGTTCCGGCATGCCGCCGTTTCGTGATTTTTCCAGCACCAGCAGCTGCCGTGATCTTTTGTTCAACGTCATGGAGCATCAGTTCACGATTCCGCAGATCGAGGCGTTTCTCGACGAAAATCGCTTGACGTTTTTAGGCTTTGAGCAGCTTCCGCCCGACGTGCTGCGGCAATTTCAGCAGCAGTTTTCAGATGTCGGCGCTTTGCGCGACCTCGGATCGTGGCACGCCTTCGAGCAGGCGAATCCGCTGACTTTCGGCAACATGTATTTCTTTTGGGTGCAGAATCAGCACGCGAACTGATTTTGCGCGTCAGCGCCGCGCCGCGACCTTCACTGCTTCGATGATTTCCGGATAGGCGGCGCAGCGGCAGAGATTGCCCGAGAGATAGTGAACGATGTCGTCGTCGCTCGGATTCGGATGCTCTTTGAGCAATTGATGCACCATGAGCACAAAACCCGGTGTGCAGAAGCCGCATTGGAACGCGCCGCAATCGATGAAGGCCTGTTGCACGATCGACAGCGCGCCATTGGCGTCGAGCGATTCGACGGTGGTGACGCTCTTGCCGTCGACCCAGGGCGCGAAATAAAGGCAGCCCGACACCGCCTTGTCGTCGACCAGCACGGTGCAGCAGCCGCACAGGCCTTGGCCGCAGCTTTCGCGCGCGCCGAACAGGTCGAAGCGCTGCAGCAGTTCGACCAGGTTGCGGTGCGGCTCGATGTCGGCCGAGACCGCCTGGCCGTTGAGCGTGAAATTGATGTTTTGCATGCTCATCATTCGTCCTCGAGTGGCTGGCCGGCTTGCGCGCGCAAGGCGCGCAGCACCGCTTCGGCGGTGATCGGCAGTTCAGTGATGCGGACGCCGACGGCGTCCTGGATGGCGTTGGCGATCGCCGGCGAGACGCCGAAAGTGCCGGACTCACCGAGCCCTTTGGCGCCGAACGGGCCGGAATGCTGCTCGGCCTCGACCAAAACGTTCTCCATCGGTGGAACGTCGCGGATGCCGGGGATTTTGTAATCGGCGAGCGAGGCGTTGGTCACCTGGCCGCCGTCGAGCCTCATGTCTTCGGACAGCGTGAAGCCGAGCTGCATGATGGCGGCGCCGGACAATTGCGTGCGCGCGACGCCGGGATTGATCGGCTTGCCGCAATCGGCGGCGTTGACGAGTTTTGTCACACGCACATGGCCGGTTTCGGAGTCGACCTCGACCTCGACGCCTGCGCCACCGATCATCCAGAACGGCGTGACGTTATCCGACAGCCCGGTCTGCGCATCCGGCGATTTATAGGTCGGCACGAAACTCGCCGTGCCGATGACATTGCCGGCCTGCATGCCGTAGCGCTTCTTGAAAATCTCCGCCGGCGGATAATTGGTGTTTTCGGGGAGGCCGGCTTCGGCGGCAAGCGCGCGCAATTTGCCGCGCGCGTCTTCGGCGGCGAGCCGCACCGCATTGCCCATGTGGAACAGCGAGCGCGAACCGAGCGTGCCCATGTCGTAGGGCGTCACGTCGGTATCGGGATGAACGATGCGGACGTCTTCGGAGTCCAGATCGAGCACCTCGGCGACCATCTGGGCGAACGCGGTGTCGGAGCCCTGGCCCATGTCGACGGTGCTGGTATAGAGCGTCGTCGAGCCGTCGGCCGACACATTGACGATAGCGACCGACGTGGTCGGCGAGATCGAAGCCTTGAAACCGATGGCGACGCCACGGCCGCGGCGAACGGTGCCGCTGCCGCGATCGAATGGCGCGCTCCAGCCCATATGTGCAGCAATGGCGTCGAGCACTTCGGCGATGGCCGCGTCCTTCATGGCGGTGCCGCTGGCCTGCGGCCGGCCCTCGCGCAAAATGTTCTTGCGTCGGAACTCGACCGGATCGATGCCGAGCTCGCGCGCGATCAGGTCGGTGTGACTCTCATAGGCCCAGACCAGTTGCGGAATGCCAAACCCACGCAGCGCGCCGGCCGGCGTGCGGTTGGTATAGAGCGAATAGGAATCGATGCTGATATTGTTGATGTCGTAGGGCCCGGGCGCGGTGAAACCGGATTTCTGCGTCACCCGCGGGCCGATATCCGCATAGGCGCCGCCGTTCCAAAAGACCTCGCAGGCGCGCGCCACCACTTTGCCGTCCTTGTCGACGCCACTCTTGATGCGGAACGTCGTTGGATGCTTGGTGATCATGTAGAACTGCTCTTCCATGGTCAGCGCGATCTTCACCGGCCGCCGCGCCAGCATGGCCAGCGCCGCGACCAGCGCTTCAAGCTTGACGTAGACTTTTGCGCCGAAACCGCCGCCGAGATACGGCACCTTCACCCGTACGCGATTTTCCGGCCAGCCGAACAGCCGCGCGATCTCGGTACGCACGAAGGATGGCGTCTGGCTCGACGTGTAGATGGTCAGCGCGCCGTCGCCGGGCTCGGCAACCGACACGAAAGGCTCGAGCGGCAGATGCAGGCATTGCTGGGTCTTGAAGGTGTGCTCGATGACACGCGACGCGCCCGACATCGCCGCGTCGACGTCGCCGCGCCGCAAGTGATAGTCGAGCGCGATGTTGGTGCCCCTGCGGCCCTTGAGGTGTTTCAGATCGGCAAAGGTGCCTGCGGGTTTCAGCATGTCGTGGACGACGACATCGGGCTGCATCGCCGCGACCTCGTCGTAGACCGCCGGCAGTTCGTCGTACTCGAGCTCGATCAATTGCGCGGCACGCTCGGCGACATGCGGATCGCTCGCCAGCACGGCGGCGACCGGCTCGCCGACATGGTGCACCTTGTCGAGCGCCAGGATCGGCTGATCGTGAAATGCCGGACCGTAATAGGGCTCGGCGATCAGCTTGCGGATATCGTCGCCGGTGACGATGCGATGCACGCCGGCGATGGCCTTTGCGGCACGCGTATCGATGGTGCGGATGCGGCCGTGTGGCACCGTGGCGCGCGCGAGCTTGCCGTAGAGCATGCCGGGCAGGCGCAGATTGTGCACATATTCGGCACGGCCGGTGACCTTGGCGCGCACTTCGAGGCGCGGGATATCTCGCCCGACCTGCTTCATCGCCGCTCTCAATGCGCGCCTTCGGCCAAAGCCTGGCGCACCGCGCGCCGCACATAGACCCGCAACAGTTCACGCTTGTAGGCGGCGGAGCCATGGGCGTCGGCGAGGATTTGCGCCTCCGCGGCGGCCGCTTCGCCGGCTCGTGCCAGCACAGGATCGTCGGGCGCCGCGCCCTGCAGTGCTTTCTCGGCCGATGCCATGCGGGTGACTTTTTCGGTGGCGGCGCTGACGACGACGATGGGATCGTGGATCGTGCCATCCTTATGGGCAAACGACACCGCAACGCCGAGCGCCGGCCAATCGTCGGCGGTGCGCGACGTGACCTTCATGTAGGCCGCCTTGCGGCCGTTGAGCGCCGGCACGGTCACCGCGGTGATCAGCTCGTTCTTGTCCAGAACGGTCTCGTAATAGCCCGAGTAAAGCGCCTCGACCGGCAATTCGCGGTTGCCGTTCGGGCCGGCGATCGAAACCCGCGCACCGAGCGCGGCGAGCACCGGCGGCAGATCCATGTGCGGATCGCCGTGCGCCAGCGCGCCACCGACGCGGGCGACGTTGCGCACACGCACATTCGACAAGGTCCGCATCGCGCGCTTGAGCACCGGCAGGCGCGCCGCGACATTGGCGTCGTGCTCGATGTCGCTCAAGGTCGCCATGGCGCCGATGCGCAGCGCGTTGCCGCTGACCGTGATGCGCGAATGCTCCGGCTCGATGCCGTGGAGGCAGATCAGCCGCGTCGGCTGGAACACGCCGGCCTTCATCATCAGCATCAGCGCGGTGCCGCCCGCGACGGCGCGGATCGTCGGCTCCTCGGGATCGAGCAGCGACACCGCCTCCTTGAGCGATTTTGGCTCCGCCATTTCAAATGGAATCATTCAGGACCTTCTTCTCTCTCCCTCGTCATGCCCGGCCTTGTGCCGGGCATGACGACTAAGTGTTGGTCACGCTCAGCACGTGATCAGCGATCTCGGCACGGGTGCCGACCCAAATATCCGGCGAGGTCATCGCCTGCTCGATGATGCGCTCGTAGAAATGCGCGCCGCGATGGTGGCCGAAGATATGGGCATGGCTGGTGACGTCGATGATGCGCAGTTCGTCGTCGCGGGCGCGGGCGATGCCGATCACCTCGTTGAAGGATTCCAGCATCATGCGCGGCGGATGGCCGTATTTCATCGACGGCATGTCGTTGACGTCGTAGGACAGTGGAATGGCGACGATCTTCTTGTTGCCGTGGTTGGCGACATAAGGCAGGTCGGTGTCGAACACGTCGCCGTACCAGCGATAGCCGGCGTCGGCGAGGAGCTTCGGCGTGGTGAGCTTCGAGGTGCCGCGCGGCGACAGCCAGCCGACGATTTTTTGGCCCGAGGCTTTTTCCAGAAGCGCCGTGCAGCGTTCGATGTTCTTGCGCTCGTCCTCGTCGGACAATAGCGCCGGGATCACGTCCATGGCGTAGGAGTGCGACAGCACTTCGTGGCCGCGCTCGGCGATGGCCTTGACCGTGTCCGGCGCGCGCTCGGCGATAACGGCGTTGGTCATCACGCTCGCCTTGGCGCCGTGGCGGGCAAAACCGTCCATCAGCCGGTGGATGCCGACCTCGACGCCATAGGCGGCCCAGGAGATCGCCATGGTGTCGAGCACGCCGGCCGGCAGCGGATTGCCCATCGGGCTGATGCCGGGTGCCTTGCCGTCCGACCAGGCTTCGAGGCACACGTTGAAAACGACGGCGATGCGCTTGCCGTTCGGCCAAACCCAATTCGGCTGCTGCTTCATTCACGTCCCCGGCGGGCGCATATCGCCCGGATCGAGAACGAGTTTAATCACACTCGGGTTTGTCCCGTCGAGACGGCCATTACGCCGCGGCAGCGCGCGGGCTCATGATCCAGGCGCCGGCCACGACCAGAAGCGCAATCAGCGCGGGTGCGATGGCGAGCAGGAGGCTTACGGACGCGACTGCGGCCGTCGCGGCCCAGCCGATCGACGAGAAGGCTTCGGTGAACGTCGCCACCCGCGAAGACACCTGGCGGCGGCGGAACTGGCTGCGTTTGGCCTGGCTGCGGAACCACAGCTGGATCGCGGTCGCCGCCGTGGTGGCGATGACGATGCCGCCGCTGGCAACCAGCGCGTGCCAGGGCGAGAGCATGGCGAGGACTGCGACCATCGGCGCGAATACGACGGCGATGACGCCGAGTACCGCTTCGACCTTGGCGCGCAGGATAAAACTTGCCGGCACCGGCGCGGTGGCGACCAGATCGGGCGCGTCCTCGCCCGAAATCGCGAGCCAGGCGAGACCGCCGGCAAGTTGGCCGGCCGCCATGACCAGAACCGGCACCAAAAGGTTATAGGCGCCGTCGCCGTCGTCAAAACTGCGCCATAGCAGCACGGCGGGCGGGATGAGATAAAGCATCTGCATAAAAGTCTGCGACACCAGCCACGGGTCGCGCCACAGTAGCGTCCATTCTTTGCGGCGCAGGACACGGCGCGGCGAAGTTTTTTTGAATGCGCTCTGCCGCCGTGTTTGACTGATGCTCGACGCTGCAGCACCGGCAGCCGCAGTGGCATATTCACCGAAGCGCGGCGAGACCAGGGCGATGGCGGCTATGAGCAGCGCAAAACTCACGGCGAGCACGCCGATAAGCGCAAGCCAATCGCCCATCGCGGCGCGCGCCGGCCACCAGACGATGCTCGCAAGATCGGGCGCGTGCGTCAGCACGGCGCTGGACTGTAACACGCTGACCCGCGAAATGGTCCCGTAGGACAAAATGGCAGCCACTTGCAGCCCGATCACGAAAGCAGCGCCGATCACCGCGGCAACGACTTGCGCCACAAGGCGCGTGCGCGTGGCACCGATGATGCGGAACAGCGCCACCGTGAAACCGACCGCGAGCGCGGCCGCAGCAGCCCCCATGGCCACGATCAGCCCGTAGGCGCCCATCCAGCGCAAGCCGCCGCGAACGACCAGGATATCGATGAACGGCGCGGCGAGCGGGATCGCCATCATGGCGACCGAAATCGCCACCGTGGCGATGCGCACGGCAAACAGCCGCTGCGCCGCAACCGGCGACGCCAGGATCAGATCGAGATCGGAGCGCGCATAAAACGCGCGCGTCATCGATTCCATGGCCTGCGAGATCATCAACAGCCACGACAGCAGGACACTGGCGGTGATCGTCACCAGCATCGACGTGTCGACCGGCGCATCGGCGTAACGGCCCACCATCCAATAAGCGACGAAGTGCATGAAGATCGCGAAGACGAGAATCGCGATGACGACGCGGCGCAGCCGTTCGCGCCGGCCGGCGGTGATCATGGACAGCCAATCGCGCCAGGCAAGCCGCGTCTCGTGCCGCGCGAACCAGACCGCGGTGCCCGGCATCATGCCGCTTGCGCCTGCTCGGCCACCAGCGCCAAAAACGTGTCTTCGAGACTTGCGCCGTCGCTCGAACCGCCACTCATCCTGCCGGCTTGCAGCCGCAACTCCTCCAGCGTGCCTTCGGCGATCAGCTTGCCGTGGGCGATGACGCCGATGCGATCAGCCATGCGTTCGGCGACTTCGAGGATGTGCGTGGTCATGATGATGGTACCGCCGGCATTGACCCGCTCGCGCAGCACGCTCTTGACCTGACGCGCCGAGCCGGCATCGAGCCCGGTCAGCGGCTCGTCGAGGATGATGACGCGCGGGTCGTGCACCAGCGCGCCGGCCAGCGCCACTTTCTGCCGCATGCCCTTGGAAAAGCCCTCGCAGCGCTCGTGCGCGTGCGGCGCCAGATCGAGCCACGACAGCAAATCCTGCGTGCGCTCCTCGGCCAGTGCCGGCGCGATGCCCCAAAGGCCGGCGACGAATTCGAGATATTCGCGCGGGGTGAGCTTGTCATAGATCATCGGCTCGTCGGAGATCCACGCCATGATCTGCTTCGCCGCCACCGGATCGGCCAGCGCGTCGATGCCGGCGACGCTGATGGTGCCGGCGTCGGGCCGCAGCAGGCCCGCGATCATGCGCAGCGTCGTGGTCTTGCCGGCGCCGTTCGGGCCGAGCAGCGCATAGAACTCGCCGGTGCGCACCTTGAGATCGAGGCCGTCGACCGCGGGACGGTCGAAGTGCTTGACGAGACCGCTGATCTCGAGCGCGAACGGTTCTGGGGGCATGACGTGCTTCATGGCTTTGCGCTCACGCTAGCGGACAGAGGTTTCGACCTCGTGAATCCAAGGCAGCGAATTTGCAACATGTAATCAAAGCGTTATGCGATCGATCTCGGCCAGATCGGCCGGCGACAAGGCCCAGCCGACGGCGGCGATGTTCTGTTCCACCTGCTCCGGCCGCGTCGCGCCGGCGATGATGCTCGGGATGTACGGCCGGCTCGCCAGCCAGCTCATGGCCAATTCGAGCAGCATGTGGCCGCGCCGGACCACGAAGGCATCGAGCGCGTCGACGATGCGCCAGTTGCGGTCATTGAGGAACTCATCGGCATGACGCGGCGGGTTCCTGGCAAGCCGCGTGCCCGCTGGCAACGGAGCATCGTGTTTGTACTTGCCGGTCAGCAGGCCGCTCGCCAGCGGGAAATAAGGCAGCAGGCTCATGCCGTGCTTGCGCATGATCGGCAGGCGATCTTTTTCCAGTTCGCGCTCGAGCAGGCTGTACTCATCCTGCGCGGTGACAAATGGTGTCAGACTATGGCGCTGCGCGACTGTCATCGCCTCCTCGAGCTGCGCGGCGGAAAGGTTCGAGCAGCCGATGGCGCGGACCTTTCCGGCTCTCACAAGATCGTCGAGCGCGCGCAACGTCTCCTCGATCGGCGTCTGCGTATCGGGCCGGTGCAGCTGATAAAGATCGATCCAGTCGGTCTTCAGTCGCTTCAAGCTCGCTTCGAGCGCCTGCGCGATGTAGCGTCGCGACGCGCCGCGCAGTTTTCCGGCATCGTCCATCGCCAGGCCGAATTTCGTCGCCAGCACGATATCCTTGCGCCGCGCGCCTAAAACCTTGCCAAGAATCTCTTCCGAGCCACCCTTGTTGCCGTAGATGTCAGCGGTGTCGATCAGCGTGATGCCGAGATCGAGCGCGCGGTGAATGACCTTGCGCGAGGTTTCGAGATCGGTGCGGCCGCCGAAATTATTGGCGCCGAGGCCGACGAGGGAAACCTCGATGCCCGAATTTCCAAGCTTGCGTTTTTGCATTCCCGGCGTCAGCCGCTGACATTGAACGCGGCGATCGCCGCCATGTTGACCAGCTGCGCGTCGTTGGCCGACAGCGGCACGATCTGCACCGAGCGGTCGAGGCCGACCAGCATCGGGCCGATCACGGTGGCGCCGCCGAGCTCCATCAGCATCTTGGTCGAGATCGAAGCGGAGTGGAACGCCGGCATGATCAGCACGTTGGCCGGCCCCGACAGGCGGCAGAACGGATAGGCCTCGCGCAGCTCCATGTTGAGCGCCACGTCGGCCGCCATCTCGCCGTCATACTCGAAGTCGACGCGCTGGCCGTCGAGCAGCCGCACCGCTTCCTGCACCCGCTCGGAGCGTTCGCCCTGCGGATGGCCGAAGGTCGAGAATGCGAGCAAAGCCAGCCGCGGCTCGTAGCCGAGCGAGCGCGCCACCCGCGCCGCCTCGATGGCGATTTCGGCGATCTCGTTGGCGTCGGGCATTTCGGTGACCGCGGTGTCGGCGACCAGCACGGTGTGGCCGCGCGCCAGCACCAGCGACACGCCCATGACGCGGTGGCCCGGCTTTGGATCGATGCAGCGCCGCACGTCTTCCAGCGCCACCGAGAAATTGCGGGTGACGCCGGTGACCATGGCATCGGCATCGCCGAGCGCGACCATGCAGGCGGCGAAATGATTGCGGTCCTGGTTGACCATGCGCTGGCAGTCGCGCTGCAGAAAACCGTGGCGCTGCAGCCGCTCGTAGAGATAGGACGCGTAGGCCGAGTTGCGCGACGACATCGCCGCATTGACGATCTCGATGCCGCCGCCGAGCTCGACGCCGAGCGTCTCCGCCGTCTCGCGCACCCTGCGTTCGCGGCCGCACAAGAGCGCAGTGCCGAGCCCCTGATGCACGAACGACGCCGCGGCGCGGATCACCTGCTCTTCCTCGCCCTCGGCAAAGACGACGCGGCGCGGCTGCCGGCGCAAACGCTCGAACACGCGCTGAAATACGCCGGCGATCGGATCGCGCCGGCTGCGCAGCTGCGCGCGGTAGGCGTCCATGTCCTCGATCGGCTTCCGCGCGACGTTGGAGTCCATCGCCGCTTGCGCCACCGCGACCGGAATCTCGGAAATCAGCCGCGGATCGAACGGCACCGGGATGATGTAATCGGGGCCGTATTTCGGCCGCGTGCCATAGGCCACGGCGACTTCGTCGGGAACGTCCTCGCGCGCCAGATTAGCCAGCGCATGCGCCGCTGCGATCTTCATCTCCATGTTGATGGCGCGCGCCCGCACGTCGAGCGCGCCGCGGAAGATGTAGGGAAAGCCGAGCACATTGTTGACCTGGTTCGGATAGTCGGAGCGTCCGGTCGCCATGATGGCGTCGGTGCGCACCGCGGCGACTTCCTCGGGGGTGATTTCCGGATCGGGATTGGCCATGGCGAAGATGATCGGCTGCGGCGCCATCATCTTGACCATGTCCTGGGTCACCGCGCCCTTGGCGGAGAGCCCGAAGAACACGTCGGCATCGATCAGCGCCTGCTCGAGCGTGCGCGCCGAGGTCTTCACCGCATAGGCTGACTTCCACTGGTTCATGCCGTCCTTGCGGCCTTCGTAGATGACGCCCTTGGTGTCGCAGAGGATGAGATTTTCCGGCCGGAAGCCGATGGAGCGCAAAAGCTCAAGGCAGGCGATGCCGGCGGCGCCGGCGCCGTTGCAGACCAGTCGCGTAGAGGCGATGTCGCGGCCGGTGAGATGCAGCGCATTCATCAGGCCTGCGGCGGCAATGATGGCGGTGCCGTGCTGGTCGTCGTGAAACACCGGGATGTCGAGCAGCTCGCGCAGCCGCTGCTCGATGATAAAACACTCCGGCGCCTTGATGTCTTCGAGATTGATGCCACCCCAGCTCTTGCCGAGCACTTTCACGCAATTGATGAACTCGTCGGGATCCTCGGTCGAGACTTCGAGGTCGATGGAATCGACGTCGGCGAAGCGTTTGAACAGCACCGCCTTGCCTTCCATCACCGGCTTGGCCGCCAGCGCCCCGCGATTGCCCAGCCCGAGAATGGCGGTGCCGTTGGTGATCACGGCGACGAAATTGCCCTTGGTGGTGTAATCGTAGGCCTTGGACTCGTCCTCGGCGATGGCCAGCACCGGCACCGCGACGCCTGGCGAATAGGCGAGCGACAGGTCGCGCTGCGTCGCCATAGGCTTGGTTGCGACCACTTCGAGCTTGCCGGGCCGGCCTTGGCTGTGAAACAGGAGCGCTTCCTGGTCGGTGAAAGTCGGCCGGTTGGCGCGGCCGCTGCCGCCATTTTTGGAAGCCATTTCAATTCCCTGCTGTTCGTGCCCGGCCGAAAGATGCGAGCCCAAAGAACCTTAGCATGGAACTGTAGCGAAGCCGCCGCCTCTTGCTCAAGGGAGCGCCAGGCCCGCGGCAGCCCGCCCCGCGCCCGCGCCGCCATGTTGCAAAAAAAGCCGCACATCCGGCGCATTGAAGAACCCATCGCGGGAGAGTAATGCCTGCGTCAGACCTTCCTCCCCGGCCCCCGGCACAGTCATGATCAGATTCCTGCTTCGCTTCATCGGCCTGTGCCTCTTAGCGCTTGCCTTCATCTTCTTCGTCTATGACGGCACCAAGTCCATCGCCAACCAGCAAGTGATCACCATGAAGGTCAGCGATGCCTGGGCCATCGTCGACCAGACCAGCCTCAACCTTGTGCAAAACTGGCTGAAGCTGAAACTCGCCTTTGCCTGGGACCCCTATCTGCAGAAAATTTTCGATTTGCCAACCTGGGTGGTGCTCGGGATAGTGGCGACGATCCTGATCCTGCTCGGCCGCAAGAAGAAACCGCTGATCGGCTACGCGCGGGATTGAAACCGCCGGTACACAGGCGGACTGCGTAGGGGACGTGAAATGCCTGGCTATGACTACATCATCGTCGGCGCCGGCTCCGCTGGCTGCGTGCTCGCCAACCGGCTGAGCGAAGATTTTTCCGCACGCGTCCTCCTCATCGAGGCCGGCGGCCGCGACTGGCATCCCTACATCCACATCCCGCTCGGCATGGGCCGCATGCACGATTACGGCATGTTCGACTGGGGCTACGAGACCGACCCCGAGCCGAACCTCAACAACCGCCGCATCGAGGCGATGCGCGGCAAGGTGCTGGGCGGCTCGTCGTCGATCAACGTGATGGCCTATACGCGCGGCAATCGCGGCGATTACGACCGCTGGGCGCAGAAGGGCGCGCGCGGCTGGTCCTATGCCGACGTGCTGCCCTATTTCCAGCGCTGCGAGACGTTCGAGAAAGGCGAAAACACCTGGCGCGGCGGCTCGGGCCCGCTCGGCACCGAATTCGCAAGGACGGAGGATCCGCTCTACGAAGCCTGGCTCGAAGCCGCCAAGGCCTGCGGCTATCCGTTGACCTCGGATTACAACGGCAAGCAGCAGGAAGGATTCGGCCGCGGCCAGTTCACCATCCGCAACGGCTGGCGCTCGTCGTCGGCCAACGCGTTTCTCAAACCCGCGCGCAACCGGAAAAATCTCACCGTCGCCATCAATGCGCACACCACGCGCGTCACGCTCAACGGCACGCGCGCGACCGGCGTCGAATACGTCCAGAACGGCGCCACGGTGCACGCGGAAGCGGCGCGCGAAGTGATCCTTGCCGCCGGCACCTTTAACTCGCCGCAGCTTTTGATGCTGTCGGGCATCGGGCCGGCCGAGCATTTGCGCGCGTTTAACATCAATGTCGCCGCCGATCTGCCGGTCGGAAAGAACCTGCAAGACCATCTCGGCGCCTACATGACCTACACGCGCAAGCAGCCGGGTACGTTCCACCGCGAGATGCGGTTCGACCGCATGGCGGTGAGCATGGTGCGCGCGTATCTGTTCGGCACCGGGCCGGGCACCGTGGTGCCGGGCGGCTTGCACGCCTTCATCAAGACGCGGCCGGAATTGTCGGTGCCCGATGTCGAGTTCATGTTCCGCGGTACCTCGGCTGCGCCGCATCTTTGGTTCCCGCTGCTGCGGCCGCCGTTCCTCGACGGTTTTGGCATCCGCCCGACGATTCTGCATCCCGACAGCCGCGGCGAATTGTTGCTCGGCTCCGCCGATCCGCTGGCGCATCCGCGCATCGTCTACCGCTTCTTCACCGCGCCGAACGATCTGCCGACCTTGCGCCAGGGCTTTAAGCTGGCGCGCGAAGTCGCCTTCAACAAAGCAATGGATCCCTATCGCGGCGACGAGGTCGGGCCGGGGCTGCAAGTCAAAACCGACGACGAGATCGACGGCTGGCTCAAGAAGGTCGTCATCACCGCGCATCACCCCTGCGGCACCTGCGCCATTGGCCCCGACGCCGTTCTCGATTCCGATCTCAAAGTGCGCGGCATCGAAGGCTTGCGCGTCTGCGACGCGTCCGCGATGCCCGATCTGGTCTCCGCCCACATCAATGCCTGCGTGCTGATGATGGCGGAGAAAGGCGCCGACCTCATCCGCGGCAAGCCGCCGCTGCCGGCAGCCGAGGCGGCCTGACAAGTGACCTCACCCAAGCGCATTCCGATCTTTGACGGCCACAATGACGTGTTGTTGCGGCTCAACCGCCGCGCCGGCGGGGATCCGGTCGCGGCCTTCCTGCAAGGCGAGGACAAGGGTCATTTGGACCTTCCTAAAGCGATGAAGGGTGGATTTGCCGGCGGCTTGTTCGCGATTTTCGTCCCGTCGCCGGCGCGGAAGAACGGTTCCAGCAGCGCGACATCGTCCCCGGACACCGCCGCTGCGCCGCCCGCCCTCGACGTGACCGAGGCGCAGCGGGTCGTCTTCGCCATGGCGGCGCTGCTGTTCCGGATCGAGCGGCAGTCGCAGGGGCGCCTTCGCGTCTGCCGCACTGTCGACGACATCGAACGCTGCCTCGCCGACGACGCGGTGGCGGCGGTGCTTCATATCGAAGGCGCCGAAGCCGTCGACGCGAATTTCGAGCTTTTGGACGTGTTGTACGCGGCGGGGCTGCGCTCACTCGGCCCGGTTTGGAGCCGGCCGAATGCGTTCGGCCATGGCGTGCCGTTCCGCTGTCCGTCTTCGCCCGATACCGGGCCCGGCTTGACCGAGCTCGGCAAAGCGCTGATCGGCGCCTGCAACCGATTGCGGATTCTGATCGACCTGTCGCACCTAAACGAACGCGGCTTCTGGGACGTCGCCGCCATCAGCAATGCGCCGCTGGTCGCCACGCACTCCAACGCCCACGCGATCAGCCCGCATTCGCGAAATCTGACCGACCAGCAATTGGCCGCAATCTGCCAATCCGGCGGCCTGGCCGGGCTCAACTTCGCGTCGAGCTTCCTTCGCCCCGACGGCCGCCAAGATAAAGACACGCCGTTGGACCTGATGATCCAGCATATCGAGCACATGCTCGAACATGCCGGCGAGGACGGCGTCGGACTGGGCTCCGATTTCGACGGCGCCACGATCCCGGCGGAACTCGGCGATGCCGCCGGACTGCAAAATCTGGTGCAGGCGATGCGCAAGCGCGGCTTTGGCAAATCGTTGATCGAGAAATTGTGCTTTCGCAATTGGCTGCGCGTGTTGGGGCGCACCTGGGGGACGGCTCAAGACTTGCGTGCTTGAACGTCGGCGAGCAACGGCAATTTCGTTTAAGACGTGGCGCGGGTTTCGCTTCTGTGGCCTCGAAGCTTAGAGGCCTCGCGAATAAAATCGAAAGGGGCGGCGGGGCATCGAAAGGTGCATATCCGTTTGAAAAAGTTTGTTTTTCGAAGAAATAGCTGATAATCGTTTTGGTTGTAACAAGTACGCCTATTTCAAAGCAACCACCGACCTCGGAGGAGAAGGTTTCTATGCCGAACCTTCAAATTATCATCGCAGCTATTTCGACTGCTTTGATACTAGGGTTCGGAATCTATTTCTATCGGATTTATAAGAAACCGATGGATTTTACACGAGACAGATTTGCGTTTGTGGGGTTGGCAGTTCTCACATCGCTTACCCTCGCCTTCATTCATTCGCTTTCGGGGACTACTTTATGGGATGTTTTGTATGCGGGCATTAATTGGCTCGCGACTGGGAAATTTGAACCCGCTCCGGCAACAGCCGAGGGGCGCCTCCTAATAGTATTATGCATACTTATTGTAGCTTACACCATTATCAGATTACATCGGACGTGGTCAGGTAAAGTCACGGAAGAGCAGTGGAGAGCACGCCAAGTAAGCGAGCAGCCCAACTTAGTTTTGGATGGTATTGCCGAAATAAAAAGACTCATCAAAAGGGAAGATGAACCAGAGCTATATGATCCAAGCAAAAGGCGCGAATTGGCGAGAATTGATTCTCGTCCAACTGGGGTCCAGTTCAATCTCATTGCGCGCGATCTTTTTTGTGAAATTTATCGGGACGCGGTCTTTGGCGAAGATGATTGGCATACAGCAATGCCGTTGTGGTTAGGGCGAGATAGACGCACTAACCGTTCGATTATTTTATTTTGTACCGGTTCGAATTTCTCATCCGTCGACGTACAAGTCGCTACTGAGTATCTGAATACTCTTAAGTTTTCCTTCGCGTCGAAGCCCGATCTCTTTCAAATTCGCCGACACCGGGATGACTTTCGAATCACTCACTTGAGTGGGCTCCCCGTAAAGTCGTGGACCACAGATACCCTTTTAGAGTCCCTTGTCGACATTGACGATTATAAAGAAAATATCTACCAGCGCGTTGCGCTAGACCCATTGCCGAATTCAGAGTTGACCATTGAAAGGACCTTCACGGAATCAAAAGTTATTATTGAGCAATCCAAAGAGCCGCTGCAAGATTTCTCAACGTTTGTGACAAAGTGGATTGCGGACGAGCCAAGTGGGCACATAGCTCTATTGGGCGAATACGGACAGGGTAAAAGCACTAGTGTACTAAAATTTGTCCATGACGTTCTTCAAAAAAGAATAGATATTGGCCGACTGCCAATATTGATTGAGTTACGTGGCAAGAGCCCGAAGACCCAAGCTCCATTGGAAATGCTGGCTGCATGGGGCGCCTACTACGGCATTAGTGGGTCAGCTCTGTTTGCTCTCCTGCGCGCCGGAAAGTTATTGGTCATATTTGACGGGTTCGACGAAATGGATGGTCTCGATGATGAGCGGTCGCGGTACGAAAACTTTGTTTCCCTTTGGGCATTTTCAACATTCGAAGGCTCAAGAATCATAATTACGGGCCGCCCCGAGCTCTTTCCTGAAGACACCGAACTTAGACGGGATCTTGCGGTACACCCGAACCATTCGACGGGCCACTTTACGACTATTGTTAAGTTACAGCGCTTTGATATAGGCCAAATACGAGATGCGTTAAGGAATCTGGACGAACAGACAAGAGAAGAAATAATTGAGCTTGCCGTGAAAGACGGTACTTTCAGGGACATCGTCTCGCGTCCGTCATTACTCCAACCCGTTGCGGCAATTTGGAGAAACCCGGGCCTTATTCGAGAACGCGACAATATCAATTCGGCATTCGTTATAGAGCTATTTTTACAGGACACCTTCCACCGTCAATCCGAAAAAGCTCGCGTGGATCGAAGTCTTCGCTTCATGCGCTTGAACGAGAGTGAGTTGGCTTTTTTTACCGAAGCGATTGCAGTATATATGGCGAAGGAGCGCCTTCCGAACCAAATTACCAATACGCAACTGATGGCCGCAGTACTGAAGATTTGGCAATCTATCGGTAGTTCGCTCAGATTTCCAGCGCGCCCAGATCTCGCAGAAGACCCAACGCCAATTAAATTCCGTTTAAAAGATGTTCAAGACGCCGTTGAACTGATCGCCACCAATATTAGATCATACGGAATTATAGTTCGGGATTACGCTCGAAACGACTGCTTTAAATTTTCGCACAAATCATATTTCGAGCTTCTGCTTGGGAAAGTAGCGGCCAACCTTATTCTCCAATCTACCTCCAATGACCATAAGCTAATTATGAATTGCCTAACTCCCACAATTTCGGATCTGCTCTTATCCGTTGTAGTCTCATCTTTTTGCGGAGAGTGTTTGGCGAACGCTACCAGACACCGCGGGGGAGATTCCAAGTTCCTTCTCGACAAGATTTATGACTTTGTTGCACGTACGAAGTTAGGACGCCGTGTGCCGCGCCCGTTGCATCGGATTTTCGCAATACACTTGCCAACGCTTTTTATCATGCGGCGAGTCAAAAATGTAATGAAAAACAAAAAATTGAGTAGAGAAGTACGCAACGAAAAATTAAAACATGCGTTATTATCTCGTAGCGCCCTGCGCTCCATGTCAGTCGTTTTCACATTAGTTTTACTTGTGTACACATGCGTGTTTTTTGTGGCCCTGTCTTTTTCGAATTGGTTTGAACCACAGCTTCTGGATCTCAGTGAGTCGGCCCCCATTGGTCTCGCTTTTTTTGGCATACTTTTATCGTTAGTCGGTATCATATTGGCTGCTGCCTCTATAAGGCAAAGCATTTTTGATAGCACCCGGGTAGCGAGCCTCCTTACCTTGTCAGAGGCCGCTGTTGGCGCGATACAAACAAAGGAGTACTACGGAAAAAGCTTCAGGCGGATAGCTTTGCTGCGAAGTCGGATTTATTATTTGGAAGACATTTCTGATAATTCATGAGTCACCGAACATTCACGGTATTGTCACCCTGGATTATACTATTATCGCAGCCCGCTCGCAAAAATCTCCTTGAACAGTTTCGTCCACTTGTCGCCCTCGTCGATGAATTTCGCCACGTCGACGAAAGCGAGACCCGGCGGCGGCTCCTGCACAGTGCGGTTGGTCGGCACATTGCCGCGATCGAGCAGAATGCGCTGGCCGTCGCCGAGGAAGAAATCCATGAACAACGCCGCCGCATAAGGATGCGGCGCGTGCGCGAACACCGCGATGCCGGTCGGCAGCGCCACCGCCGGCGCCAGCACGGTGCCGTCGATCGGCGCAGCCTTGGCTTTCAATTCGTTGATCCGATAGCCGTAGACCGTCAGCGCCAACGGCACCTCGCCGGCGACGACGAGATTTGACAGCAGCGTGTGGCCCTTGCGCATCGACATGCCGTTGATGGCGACGATCTTGCGGAATAGCGCCACCGCCTTGTCCTCGCCCATGGCGCCCGCAATCGACATGAACCAGTTGCCGTCGTCGGCTTCGATGCCGAGCTTGCCTTTCCATTGCGACTCGGTGAGGTCTTCGTAGCTCTTCGGCGCGCCCTCGGGCTTGATCAGCGTGGTGTTGAAGGCGGCGGTGAAAATGCTCAGCCGCGACGTCACCCAGGGACGGTGCGGCACCACGGCCTGCGGAACCAGGTCGGCGAAGACCGGCGACGATATCTCCTGCAGCAATTGTTCGCGCCGCAGACCTTCCATTTCCGTGCCGGCAGTCTCGGCGACATCGACATCGTCGCGACCGCCGCGATGCTCGGTGACGGCGCGGCGCAAAATATCCTCCGAGCTGCCGCGCCAGAGTTTGACCTTCACGCCGTATTCTTTCTCGAAGGCATCGGCGATGGCGTTGGAGTCGTCGGTGACGGCCGAGGAATAGAGCGAGACGACACCCTCTTTCTTGGCGCCGTCGATCAAGTGTTGGGTGCGATCGGGGCCGGAGAGGTTTGCGATGTTGGCGATGGTTTCGGCGTGGGCACCGGTCGCGGCGGTGAAGCAGATGACGATCGCGACGCATAGCGCCCGCTTCTTCCTCCCCCGCTTGCGGGGGAGGGTAGCGAGGGGGCCTGTGGCTTGCTTGACCCGTGAGGCGGCCCCCCACCCGGCGAGCTTCGCTCGCCGCCCTCCCCCGCAAGCGGGAGAGGCAAGCAAGTCGCGAGCGAACCGCATCAAGCCGCCTGCGGCGGCAGGTTGGCGACCTCGGCGGCGTAGACATCGTCCATGCGCGGCGCCAGCGCGTGCTTGGCAAGGGCTTCGGCGAACAATTGGCGCACCTTGGGATGCTCGTCGGCGTAATCGATCTGGGTGCCGCCGAGGCGGCGGCTGATCCACGAGATCGGCACGCCCTGGGCATTGCGCGGCGACCAGTGCTTGAAGGCGAGATAGCGCGCCGGCGTCGGGCCGGAATTGAAATGCTGGTGCAACCACATGTTGGGCGGCACCACCAAGGTGCCGACCTGCCATTCGAAGCGCTGCGGCTCTTCCCCCTCCGGCCACATCAGCGAATAGCCTTCGCCCGAGAGGATGATCACGTGGGCGCCAGGGCCGTGGGCGTGCGCCTTCTTGTAGGTGCCGATCGGGAATTGCGAGATGTGGCTGGCGATGGTGCCGCGCGCCATGTTGAAGCGGATATGACCGCCGCCGGCGCCGCGTTCCCTGGCGGTGATCAGCGGCAGGTTCACCGCGTCGGGCACGAAATTGGTGCGTAACAGGAAGCCGTCCTGCTCGCCCTTGGAGCTGAAATAATCCGGCTCGCCGGAAAAGCGGTTCTTGAAGTCGTACGGACAATTGAAAATGAAATTCAGATCGTCGTAGCGATTGATCACCGACGGCGCATTGGTCACCGCCACGAACCGCACCACGTCCCGGCCCGAGCCGTTGAAGTGCTGATACGAGCAGTTTAGCGGAATGGCGAAGATCGCGCCTTCCTTCCATTCGAAGGTGATGCGGGCGCCGGCGTTGTTCCACACCGTGGTTGAGCCGCGGCCGCTCAGGATCAGCAGCATCTCCTCGTAGAGGTGATGCATCGGCTCGAGCTTTTGGCCGGGCGCGATCTCGCAGACGTAGCAGTCGTTGGAAAAGCGCGACGCCTCGTGATTGATGTACACGCCCTTGGCGCTGTCGCCGCGGCGCGGCCAGGGTTTTAAGTCGACCGTGCGCAGGTTTTGCACGTAGTGCGCACTGATGATGTCGAGCCCGTCGTTGCGCACGAAGCGCTGATAGGCCGAATCCTTCTCGGTGCGGAATTTATCCGCAAGCTCCTGGGAAACGACGGCGTCTTTCGCCACATTGGCCTCCCGTTTTGCTGCCAAGGTTTAACATCGGATACACGTCATTGCGAGCGGCAGCGAAGCAATCCAGCCGACTCCTCGGAGCTGGATTGCTTCGTCGCGTAGCTTGTCATCGGGCCGGCCACTTCGGGCCGGACCCGTTGGCTCCTCGCAATGACGGCAACGCAGGTTACAATCCCACCCCGATGGCGCCCGCCACAAAAGCAAAACGCTCCTCGATGCCGAGCCTGCGGCGCGTTGCCGTCGTCGGCGCGGTCGTCATCGCCGTTCTGATTCTCATCCCCTATGTGATCGCGCCGTTTTACCGGATCATCGATCCAGTCTCGACGCCGATGCTGTGGCGCTGGGCGATCGGGGCGCGGGTCGAGCGCGTGTGGGTGCTGCTCGATCGTATCGCGCCGGCGCTGCCGCTCGCCGTCATCGGCGCCGAGGACGGCACCTTCTGCCACAACCGCGGCATCGATCTCGGCGCCATGCGCGAGGCGCTGGAGCAGTATGACGACACCGGCAGGGAGCGCGGCGCCTCGACCATCACCCAGCAGGTCGCCAAGAATTTGTTCTTCTGGCAGGGCCGCAGCATCATCCGCAAAGCGTTGGAAATCCCGCTGGCGGTCTGGCTCAACCTGGTGCTGCCGAAGCGCCGCGTGCTGGAAATCTACCTCAACATCGCCCAGTGGGGGCCGAACGGCGAGTTCGGCGCCGAGGCCGGCGCGCGCTACGCTTTCGGCAAATCCGCCCGCAATCTCAACGCCCGCGAAGCGGCGGAACTGGCTGCCATCCTGCCCGGTCCGGCCCTGCGCAGCGCCCGCAATCCGAGCCCCCTGGTTCGCCGGCTCGCGGGCGTTTATGAGCGCAGGGCCGAGGACTTTCCTAGGCTCGACGCCTGCATCCGCGCCCCTTAGCGAAGGGGCCGCGCCCCCTAGCGCGGGCCGCATGCTTCTTCTATAAGCCCGGCAACCCCTGACGATCCGACCTTTAGGAGAGCGACGCCATGGCCGTCCCCAAGAGAAAAACCTCGCCGTCGAGGCGCGGCATGCGCCGGTCCGCCGATGCGCTCAAAGCCCCGACCTATATCGAAGACAAGGATTCCGGCGAATTGCGCCGCCCGCATCACATCGACCTGAAGACCGGCATGTATCGCGGCCGGCAGGTGCTGAGCAAGAAAGCGGAAGCGTAAGCCTTTTTCCCGGAAGGAAAGACGCGCGCCATGTTCGTTCTTGGCTTTCCGCTCCTTCTCATTCCCTTCGCCATCTACAACATGATTGCGTTCCTCACGCCTGGCGTGAGCTGGACCGCGGCCGTCACCACCGTGCACATGATGTCGGGGACGGACTGGGTGTTGACCTGGGAAGACCTGTTCATCGCCTTCGCGATTTTCCTGCTTTGGATCGAGATCATCAAATCGACCCGCCTCGGCATGCGCTCGGTGATGGATCACATCCTGGCGATGGTGCTCTTCATCGCCATGCTGGTCGAATTCCTGCTGGTGAAGCAGGCGGGGACATCGACGTTTTTTCTGCTGATGATGATCGGGCTGGTCGACGTGCTCGGCGGCTTCGTCATCGGCATGCGCAGCGGGCGGCGTCAGATCGAGATCGAAGGCCCCGAGCGGGCGGCGTGAGCTGCCGCGTCATTCCCGCGCAAGCGGGAATCCATAATCACAGTTCGAGAGCGTTTTGCGCGGCCGGCGTTTATGGGTTCCCGCTTTCGCGGGAAACGACGAAGGCTACAGCGAACGTGACAGCTTGCGGCCGGCCGGTGTCGGCCAATGGCCGAGCGCGTCATAGGCGGCGATGGCTTCGTCGGAATTGGCGCGGCGGCGGGCGCGGGTTTGCGGCGCTTGCGCCGAGGTGGCGATGAGGTGAGCGACAAAGTCCGCATTGGCGCGGCTGGCCGGCCGCGCGGTGGTGGCGGTTCGGGCGTCGGCTTGATCGGTTTGCGCCAAGGGAACGAGGGCGTTGCTCACGGGCATCTCCCTGTCCCGAAACGGGACATCGACTGGAGTTTCCCCTGTGTGTCGCAAGCGGCGTGCCGCGAGGCTTACCGAATTATTTAGGCTCCTACGCTAACTTAGCCCGATAACGGCGTGTTTCGTCGCTCGCAATAATCCCAAAGAGGCGACTTTGACCAACGCCGGGCCGCGAGATTCGATCCCTTCCGGCACAGCGGACTCGACCGGCATCGACGCGGTCGAAATCCTCAACTCGGTCGGCGAGGTGGCCTACGACTGGCGCATCGACACTGACGCGCTGCGCTGGAGCGCCAACGCCGCCGCGGTGCTGCTCATCCCCGATATCGCCGCGGTCGCGACCGGCCGCGCCTATGCTCAGGTGCTCGAGGCCGAGAGCGCGCAGGCGCGCTTCGACGCCGTGACGCAATCGGACAAGCGCGACGACGGCCACGGCGTCGCCTACCAGATTCAATATTGCATCCGCCCCGATCCGGCGTCGGAAACGCGACTGTGGGTCGAGGATACCGGTCGCTGGTTTGCCGGCCCGGACCGCAAGCCGGTGCGCGCCCACGGTGTCGTCCGCGTCATCAACGAGCGCTACGAGCACGTCCGCCGGCTCACCTATCTGGCGCGCTACGACGGCCTCACCGGCGAGCTGAACCGGCATCACCTCACCGAGATTCTCGAAGACACCATTGACGAAGCGATCCGCTTCCGCTCGTCGTGCGGCTTCATGCTGGTCGGCATCGACAACCTGGCCCGCATCAACGAGTCGCACGGTTTCGACACCGCCGACCAGGTGATCGGCGCCGTTGCCAAGCGTCTGCGCAGCCGGATGCGCGGCAAGGACACGCTCGGCCGTTTCTCCGGCAACAAGTTCGGCCTGGTGCTGCGCGACTGCACGCCCGACGACATGGCGATCGCCGCCGAACGGCTCCTGGCCGGCGTGCGCGACGAGATGGTGCCGACCGACGCCGGGCCGATTGCCGTCACCATCACCATCGGCGGCGTCACCGCGCCGCGCCATGCCCGCAGCGTCGCCGAAGTGCTCGGCCGCGCCCAGGAGACCCTCGACACCGTAAAGGCCAGGCGCCGCGGCTCGTATCTGGCCTACCGGCCCAATATCGAGCGCGAGGCGCTGCGCCGCGAGAACGTGCGCGCCACCGACGAGATCGTCGCCGCGCTCAATGAGCGGCGCATCTTCCTCGCCCACGAGACCATCGTTTCGGCGGCACACCGGCGGCCGGCATTCTACGAATGCCTGATGCGCATCCGCCGCACCGACGGCAGCCTGATCGCGGCCGGCGACATCGTGCCGATCGCCGAGCGGCTCGGCCTGGTGCGCCTCCTCGACCACCGCGTGCTCGAGCTCGTCGTCGACGAGATGATCGCCGCGCCGGCACTCCATGCGAGCTTCAACGTCTCGGCGGCTTCGACCACCGACCCGGACTGGTGGGCTGGTCTCGGCTCGCTCTTGCGTTCGCACCCAGGCGTCGCCGAGCGCCTCACCGTCGAGCTCACCGAAAGCGCCGCGATCCACGACATCGACGAGACCCGCGGCTTCGTCGCCCGCGTCAAGGATCTCGGCTGCCGCATCGCCATCGACGATTTCGGCGCCGGCTACACCTCGTTCCGCAACCTGCGCAAGCTCGGCGTCGATATCGTCAAGATCGACGGCGCCTTCGTGCGCGACATGATGCGCTCGGAGGACGATCGCGCCTTCGTGCGCACCCTGGTCGATCTCGCCAAGCGGCTCAAGCTCGTCACCGTCGCCGAATGGGTGCAGGACGAGGCGGCGGCGCAGGTGCTGCACGACTGGGGCTGCGACTATCTGCAGGGCGCCGCCATCGGTCTCGCCTCGACCGAGCGGCCATGGTTGGCGGGCCTGGAACGCGGGCGTGGCGAAAGCGATCCAGGGCACGCGCTAGGGTAAACGACTTCTAAAGCTCCCGCCACTTGGGGCTTATAAACGGCGCTCTGGATTCATGAAAAAGTGAATTCCTTCTGCCAATGTCACGTCTTCAAAGGTGGCATTTGGTCAAGTCCCGCAAGCAACTCATTGCCGACGCGCTGGCGACGCCGTTCGCGCGAGAGCTCACCGACGTATTGGTGATTTTCTCCATATGCCTCGTGGCCTACAAGGCCGTGACGGATTGGGGCGGCCTGTCGCTCCTTCACGCGGTTCTCGGCACCCAGACCGAAAAGCCGTCGTTCCTGTATTTCTTCGGCATGGCGCTGGTGCTGTTCACCCTGCGCCGCATCGGCGACCAAAGAAGCGAGCGCGCCAAGCGCCTGGCGGCCGAGCGCGATGCGCAAACCGCGTCGATGCGCGATCCGCTGACGCAATTGCCCAACCGGCGCCAATTCCAAGGCGACGTCAGTGCCGCGTTGAAAGATTCCGACAATAAAATGAGTGTCCTGTTGCTCGGTATCGACCAGTTCAAGAAGCTCAATGAGGTTTATGGGCATCTCGGATGCGATGAAGCGCTATTGCAGATCGGCTCGCGCATCCGCGAGCGCGCCGCCCCGGGCGACATCTTCGCGCGGATCGGCGACGACGAATTTGCCCTGTGTCTGGCGGGCGGAGATCCCGAGAGCGCGCGGAGGATCGCCTGCACTTTGGTTGAAGCCGTCAGGATGCCCGTCCAGATTGGGATCGAGCACCACAGCATCGGCGCCAGCGTCGGGATCGCGCAGACCGGCCGCGGCCACGCGACCGTCGACGAGCTTCTGCGATGCGCTCACGTTGCGCTGTCTCGCGCCCGGTCCATTCACACCGAGTTCTGCTTCTTTGATCCGAAGATGGATGCTCACATCCGCGAGCGATCGCTTCTGGAAAAAGACTTGCGAGCGGCGATTGGTGGCGATGGGCTTCGACCGTATTATCAGCCCATCGTCGATCTGAAAACGAGGCAGATCGTCAGCTTCGAGAGCTTGGCGCGCTGGCACAATCCGGTGAGCGGCTTCATATTGCCGGATACTTTCATCCCGCTTGCCGAAGAGCTCGGCATATTGGACATGGTATCGGGTCAGCTGTTCGGCGACGCCTGCCGCGATGCCGCAACCTGGCCGGAGAACATTTCGCTGACCTTCAACTTTTCGCCATCCCAATTCAGCGACCGAACCTTCGCCGACGCGATCCTGACCGTCCTGCAGGAAACCGGGCTGCCGGCGCATCGCCTCGAAGCGGAGATCACCGAAAGCGCCCTGGTCGAGGACTTGGAAGCGACACGCCACGCCATCCAAACTCTGCGCAATGCCGGCGTCCGCATCGTCATCGACGATTTTGGCACCGGATATTCCAGCCTCTATCACTTGTATGAACTGCGCTTCGACAAGCTCAAGATCGACAAGCGCTTCATCCAGGAGCTGGTCACCACCGGCGAAAGCGCGGTTTTCATTCGCGCGATGGTCGGCCTTTGCCGCGGCTTGAATTTGTCGGTCACCGCCGAGGGCGTCGAGACCGAGGCACAAGCGAAAGCGACGCTCGAGCACGGTGTCGATCAGGCTCAGGGATTCTTGTTTGGCAGAGCCGTCCCGGCCGGCCAAGTGCTGCAGTTGCTCGCCACGCCGGCGCAGCTCGTGGCCTGACGCCGGCACGTGGATGCGGCGAACGGCTTGGCAAAGCCGTCTGGGACGGCGCCTTACAACGCCGATTTAGCAGAGCAGGCCTGTTTAGCAGCAGAGCCGTTAGTAACAGGCTTGCGCCATGTACGGACCGTACGGGCCCCACTGTTGCACCAGATAACAGCCGCCGCCACCGTACCCGCCGCCGTAATAGGCAGCGTCGCCGTAGCCATAACCGGGCGCAACGCTGTAGCCATACGGATAGCCGCCGTAACCGTAGGGCGCCGCCAATACGCCGCCGAGAATCGCGCCGGCGGCGACACCGGCCACCACGCCCAAACCGGGATACCAGCCGCCACCGCCGTGCCAGCCACCACCGCCAAAGCCCGGACCACCACGCCACCCGCCAAAGGCAGGACCGCCGTGCCAGCCGCCGCCGCCGAAGCCGGCGCCGCCATGCCAGCCGCCACCGCCGCCCCACCGCGCCTGCGCGGTATCCGATGACGCCATTGCGATTGCAGCAATGCCCGCCGCCGCAATAAGTGCTGTTACGATTTTCCTCATCACATCACCTCGCTCACGCCGCACTGTTCAGCTTCGATGCATTTCCGCTTCGACGCATTGATCCAGATCAATGCGGAACTCGCGAGTCAGTCGTTGCCGCCGGTCAGCTTGTCGACCTTGCGCCGCATTTCGTCGAGCTCGCGCTTGAGATCGTCGATCTCGCCGCCGCTCTTGCCCGCCGGCTTTTCCGGCTCGGACGCGGTGCCGCCACCCTGGCTTTCGCGCCGCGCGAACGGCGTGAACATGGCGAAGGCGCGCTCGAACATTTCCATGTTCCGCCGCACCGTTTCCTCCAGCGCGCCGAACGGGCTGCCGCCGAAGGCTTGCGCCATCTGGTTGCGGAACTTCTCCTGCTCGCGGGTCAACGACTCGATGGAGACTTCGAGATAACGCGGCACCAACATCTGCATGCTGTCGCCGTAGAACCGGATCAACTGGCGCAGGAAGGCGATCGGCAGCAAATTCTGCCCTTCCTTGTTCTCCTGCTCGAAGATGATCTGGGCCAGCACCGAGCGCGTAATGTCCTCGCCGGTCTTGGCGTCATAGACGACGAAATCCTCGCCGGTTTTGACCATGGCGGCGAGGTCTTCGAGCGTGACATAGGTGCTCGTGCCGGTGTTGTAGAGCCGCCGGTTGGCGTACTTCTTGATCGTGACCGGCTCGGCAGTTTTGGTCGTGGTATCGGTCATCTGGCGGCAACCCCCGCGGGTTTTGCCGTCAAAATAGGCGGTTTCCCCGGGCGCGGCTACCGTTTTGTGTGGTGCACAAGGACGGGCGTCCCGGCATGGCAGCGATGCGGCCGCCTGGCGCCTTGTCGGCGGGCTGCTGCGTCCTTATGACATATATGAAAGCGCCTGCGGTCAGCCCGCATGTGACCTAACCCTATTCCCGGAAGGATTTCCCATGAAAGACGACATCGTCATCGTCAGCGCCACGCGTACGCCGGTCGGCGCCTTCAACGGCGCCTTCGCCACCGTGCCCGCCCACGAGCTGGGCCGGACGGCGATCAAGGGGGCGCTGGAGCGCGCCGGCATCGAGGGCGCCCGCGTCTCCGAAGTCATCATGGGGCAAATCCTGACCGCGGGTCAGGGCCAGAATCCAGCCCGCCAAGCCTCGATCGCAGCCGGCATTCCGGTCGAGACCCCGGCCTGGGGCGTCAACCAGCTGTGCGGCTCCGGGCTGCGCGCGGTGGCGCTCGGCTATCAGGCCATCGTCAACGGCGATTCCGACATCGTGGTCGCCGGCGGCCAGGAGTCCATGAGCGTGGCGCCGCACTGCGCCTATCTGCGCTCGGGCGTGAAGATGGGCGATTTCCAGATGATCGATACGATGATCCGGGACGGCCTGTGGGACGCGTTCAACGGCTATCACATGGGCAACACCGCCGAGAACGTCGCCAAGCAATGGCAGATCACCCGCGCCCAGCAGGACGAGTTCGCGGTCAAATCGCAGAACAAAGCCGAAGCCGCGCAGAAGGCCGGCAAGTTCAAGGACGAGATCACACCGGTGACCATCAAGAGCCGCAAAGGCGATGTCGTCGTCGATGCCGACGAATATCCCAAGCACGGCACCACGCTCGAAGCGGTCGGCAAGTTGCGGCCGGCTTTCGACAAGGAAGGCACGGTCACCGCTGCTAATGCGTCAGGCATCAATGACGGCGCCGCCGCGGTGGTGCTGATGACGGCAAGTGAGGCGCAAAAGCTCGGCAAGACGCCGCTTGCCCGTATCGTGTCGTGGGCGCAGGCCGGCGTCGATCCGAAGATCATGGGGACGGGCCCGATCCCGGCGTCGCGCGCGGCGCTCAAGAAGGCCGGCTGGAATGTTGGCGACCTCGACCTCATCGAAGCCAACGAAGCGTTCGCCGCGCAGGCGTGCGCCGTCAACAAGGACCTCGGCTGGGACACCGGCAAGGTCAACGTCAACGGCGGCGCCATCGCCATCGGCCATCCGATCGGCGCGTCGGGCGCCCGCGTGCTGGTGACGCTGCTCTACGAGATGGGCAAGCGCGACGCCAAGAAGGGCCTCGCCACGCTGTGCATCGGCGGCGGCATGGGCATTGCGATGTGCGTGGAACGGTGAGCGCGGCGATCTAATTGTCTGCTCGGTGTCGTCATCCGCGAGAGCGGATGATCCAGTAATCATCGAGCGCACGACATAAGTCTGTGATTACCGGGTGCCCCGCCCGTGCGGGGCATGACAGGCTAAGAAAATATCAGGGAGGGAATCATGGCCCGCGTTGCGTTGGTAACGGGTGGTACGCGCGGCATCGGCGCCGCGATTGCCAAGGCGCTCAAGGCGACCGGCTATACGGTCGCGGCAAACTACGGCGGCAATGATGAGGCCGCGCAAAAATTCAAGGCGGAAACCGGAATCGGCGTCTACAAATGGGACGTCTCATCGTTCGACGCCTGCTCGGCCGGCATCAAGCAGGTCGTGGCCGATCTCGGACCGATCGACGTCTTGGTCAACAATGCCGGCATCACCCGCGATTCGCAGCTGCACCGGATGAAGCCCGAGCAGTGGACGGCGGTGATCAACACCAATCTCAACTCGCTGTTCAACATGTGCCGCAACGTCATCGAGGGCATGCGCGAACGCAAGTTCGGCCGCATCGTCAATATCTCTTCGATCAACGGCCAGAAGGGTCAATTCGGCCAATGCAATTACTCGGCGGCCAAGGCCGGCGAGCTGGGCTTCACCAAGGCGCTGGCGCAAGAGAGCGCGCGCGCGGGCATCACCGTCAACGCGATCTGCCCAGGCTACATCAATACCGAGATGGTGCAGGCGGTGCCAAAGGACGTGCTGGAGAAGAGCATCCTGCCGTTGATCCCGATCGGCCGCCTGGGCGAGCCGGAAGAAATCGCGCGCTGCGTCGTATTCCTCGCTTCCGACGATGCCGGGCTGATCACCGGCTCGACCCTGACAGCGAATGGCGGGCAGTATTTCGCCTGACTATATAACCGCAGCACCACACATCAGGGGCGGCGGATCATCATGGCATCGCGACCATCAGTCTTAGACCAGCGCGGCGCACAGATGCTGCCGGTGCTCGATGCGCTGGAGATCGAGCGGGT